>Ga0209448_10000032_pt1 | contig 50565 bp, 45 predicted proteins | sample BogFormECP14_OM2_FD_188245 | JGI IMG/M metagenome (GOLD analysis project Ga0209448, IMG submission 188245) | Bog forest soil microbial communities from Calvert Island, British Columbia, Canada - ECP14_OM2 (SPAdes) (version 2) | ecosystem: Environmental > Aquatic > Freshwater > Wetlands > Bog ... | reverse complement strand
TAATGAACATGTTCGGCTCCTTCCTCCCGAGCCTTTGGTCGTCGAAACAACCACAGTCTACTCGGGTCGAGGAGCCGACATTGTTATGCAATCATGTGGTTTTGGATCGTTTTGAGTCGTCCGGTACGCATAGGCAGGATAGTTGGCCGCTCGTTCCCAATCATCTGTTCTCGCTCACGCAACCTTCTGGCATAAGATAGTGACACGGCTTGACTCACAGAAGCGAATACGATGGCGTTATCGTCGGTTCCGGGCCCAACGGTTTGGCTGCCGCAATCGTTCTTGCTCGCGCCGGGCTATCCGTACTTGTGATCGAGGCGCTGGAACAAATCGGCGGCGGTACTCGCTCGGATGAGCTGACGCTGCCAGGTTTTACGCACGATGTATGTTCTGCCGTACATCCCATGGCGGCTGCGTCGCCTTTCTTCCGCACACTTCCGCTTCATGACCATGGTCTCGAATGGATATATCCGCAATACGCCCTCGCCCATCCCTTTGACGATGGCTCCGCCGCAGTCTTGGAGCACTCTATCGAGAAGACCTGCCAATCTCTTGGCGTAGATGAGAACAGCTATAAACGTTTGGTGGGACCGCTCGTTGCCAAATGGCCCATCTTGGAGCAGTACGTCCTGGGACCGATTGGCCTTCCGCGTCATCCCCTTGTCATGGCTGGGTTCGGCATTCATGCAATACAACCCGCGAGCCGTCTCGCCAAATCCAGTTTCAAATCCGAACCGGCTCGCGCTCTTTTTGCTGGTCTCGCGGCGCATGCTCTTATGCCGCTGGAATCTTGGGGCACCTCCGCAGTAGGTCTCGTTTTAGGTGCTCTAGCGCATGTTGGAGGGTGGCCGATTGCGAGAGGGGGTTCGCAGCGGATTGCAGACGCCTTAGCAGCTTATCTGCGTTCCTTAGGCGGAGAAATTGTTGCAGGCGTACGTGTGCGCTCCCTAAAGGAGCTCCCGCCTTCCAGGGTCGTCCTTTGCGATCTTTCGCCGCGTGGACTCTTGCAAATTGCCGGCGAAAGTTTTCCGGCCAACAATCGCCGCGCTCTGGAACGATACCGATACGGCCCCGGTGTCTTCAAAGTCGATTGGGCACTACGCGGTCCGATTCCTTGGACAGCCCGACAATGCGCGCAGGCCGGCACAGTTCATCTTGGCGGGACCCTCTCGGAAATTGTCCGCTCCGAGCGCGATTCCTGTAGCAATGAGCATTCCGAACACCCATTTGTTCTTCTCGCGCAACCTAGCCTCATCGACCCTTCCCGCGCTCCCGCAGGTTGTCATACTGCCTGGGCCTACTGCCACGTTCCCAGCGGCAGCGCACTCGACATGACCAGCTTCATCGAAGCTCAGGTGGAACGCTTCGCGCCGGGGTTCAGGGACTTGATATTTGCTCGCTCGACAAAATCACCGGCCCAACTCGAGGCCGAAAATTCCAATCTTGTCGGAGGCAATATCACGGGAGGCGCAAACTCTTTGCTTCAACTCTTCTTGCGCCCCACATCCCGGCTCTACGAAACTCCCATTTACGGCCTGTTTCTCTGCTCTGCGTCCACGCCTCCCGGTGCTGGCGTACACGGAATGTGCGGCTATCATGCCGCGATGCGGGCTTTGGACATCCTCCACCTCACTTGAGCGACGGCTTGCTGTCACCGGCTCGTCAGAGCCACCGCATAGTTTGCGCATACACTTCTTCTTGGTTCTCAACATGGCCCCTTTCCTTGAATCCTGCTACTATCGGCAAACTTTATGCTGAAGGCCGCGGCTCCCGTCATCGCATCTATCTAGGGAAAGGCAACAAGCCAGCCAGTCTACCGAACACGATTCTCTCCAGCTTCTTTGATGGAGGCGCCAGTGGAAACTGCGATCCAGCCCGATCAAGATCAACACCAACTCCAATTTCCCCACTGGAGCTTTGCTTCTCGCGTTGCCTTTCGGTTCTGGTTTGTCTATTTCGGGCTCTACTGTCTTTCCACGCAAATCCTCACTGCTCTCTTGCCACTCCCTAAAGTGGAGATTCCAGATCCGTCTACGTTTTGGCCCATGCGCCCGATCGTTTTATGGACCGCCATCCATATTTTCCGCCTCTCCAAGCCGCCGGCGTACGCGGATACTGGTAGCGGAGACAAAACGTTCGATTGGGTGCTGGTGTTTTGCCTCCTTCTCATCGCCGTACTCGCATCTGCCCTCTGGTCCATTCTCGACCGCAAGCGCCAGAACTACATTACTCTGCACAAGTGGTTTCGGCTCGCCATTCGTTTATTTCTCGCCGGGCAGATGATTACCTACGGCCTCGCCAAAGCTGTTCCCCTGCAGATGCCTTTCCCGTATCTCACCCGATTGCTCACTCCTTACGGAAACTTTTCTCCGATGGGAGTTCTGTGGGCTTCTATCGGCTCTTCCCCGGGGTATGAGATCTTCGCGGGCTGCGCGGAATTGCTGGGTGGCATCTTGCTCATCTTCCCGCGTACGACTGCGCTTGGCGCTCTGGTTTGTGTCGCGGACATGATTCACGTCTTCATGCTCAATATGACGTATGACGTGCCCGTAAAATTGCTTTCGTTCCAGCTACTCCTGTTGGCGTTATTTTTGCTTGCACCCGATCTTAAGCGTCTCGTCAGCTTCTTCTTATTGAACCGTGCCACCGAGCCTTCCACACAGCCCCTGCTCTTCGCCACCCGTCGCGCCAACCGCTTCGCGTTCGCTGCGCAGATCGTCTTTGGTGTATGGCTCTTGGGAATGAATGGCTACGGCAGTTGGGTAAGCTGGTTCGATTATGGCGGGGGACGGCCCAAGTCGCCTCTCTACGGCATCTGGGAGGTGGACCAGCAGTTGATTGACGGGCAAGTTCGATCACCTCTCCTCACCGACTCGGGCCGCTGGCGCCGCGCTATCTTTGACATTCCGAATCGCATGGCCTTTCAACGCATCGACGACTCGTTCGCTGGCTATGCCGCCTCGATCAACGTTAAAGACAAAACCATCGCTCTTATCGGCGATACCGACAAGAACTGGAAAGCTGACTTTTCCTTCCAACGTGTAGTTCCGGATCAATTGACACTCGATGGGGACATGGATGGCCACAAGACTCATCTCCAACTCAAGCTTGTAGACCGGAACCACTTTCTTCTCGTCAACCGAGGCTTCCACTGGATTTCAGAATTCCCGTTCCACCGCTGAGCCGGACCTGGGGACGCCGACCTCCCAAGAAAGAGCAGGTTGAATCACGCTCCGCGCCTCCATATCTTCCTCGACCGGTGCTCGTTCCTGCAGAGAACGATAAAAACCGGCTCGGCTGACTCCGGCTAGCTGACACATTCGCTCGATGCTTAGGCTGCCTTGCAGGGGCATCACTTCTTGGATTTCGTCGTAGATGCCTTCTCGCCACTGATACCGCTCTTCTGGCGTCGAGCCTCGACTTTTTGCAAGGCACCTTTGAAAAAATCCAGCTCCAACGTCTTGTCAACCAACACGCGCTTCAGCTGGTTGATTTCCTTGCGGAGCGTGGACTCACGAGAGTTCTCTGGTGGCGACTCCTCACCGGGTTCGAAGGGATCAAATTGATCTCGCCACTTGTAGAGAAGCCGCCGATGCACACCAAGTTCCTGTGACAATTCCACGATGTTGTCGCAGGCCTTCAATCGTTCGACAGCCATCCGGCGGAATTCTTTCGGATACCGTCCCACTCGTCTCTTTGCCACTTGCAGTTCCTTTCCCTGCAAAGTGTGCCTTATCCGAGTGTCTCAAGCGAAGGGTTCAGTCCAGACTTGCAATCAGCGGCCAAGAAACAAACCACTAACTGAAAACAAAATAGATAGTGGCGGGCGAGCCTGTAAGCCGGATTCTGTGCGGCGTGCCTTCCCGCGAAGGAGGGCATGCAGCGGCGATCATTCCTCTAGGTCACGGCTCGCGCCGTGACTCCAGCAGCCTACCCGAGGGTTGCTCTCAACAATGGATTGCTCCACAGTCGAGGGAGAACGCTGGCTTTCGCAAGCGTTCTCAGCGAGCCGGGCCGGCTCTCCCCTCCTATTTGGCCTTGCACCACGCGGGGTTTTCCGTGCCTCCGATGTTGCCACCGGAGCGGTGGGCTCTTACCCCACCTTTTCACCCTTGCTAGACTGAGCGAGCGTTTCGAAGACGTCCCGCAGGTTTTCCTGCGCGATGCCACCGTGCTTCTCCCAGCCGGCGGTATATTCTCTGTGGCACTTTCCGTAGCTCAGCCGCACCGCGCCGGGTTAAACCCGGCGCCACACGCCGAAGCGTGTAACTCCGCTTCACAGCAGACCCTGCGTGGCAAGCCCCCTGGCGTTACCAGGCGCGTTGCCCTATTTCGTCACCGGCTCTTGCGAGCCTACGACGACGGTGTCCGGACTTTCCTCCCGCCCAGCCAACTTGCGATGACCAAGCCAGCGATCACCCGGCTCACCCGCCAATGTCAATTATAGCTGATTAGCGGCAGAATCGAGACGTCCCTGCTGTTGCATTCTTTGAATGACGCGAGCAACTGGGCGGAGCGGGAGTCGCAGACCCTCCCCCGTTTTTTGTAAATGTTGCATCTAAAAGACTTAAGCTCGCTGTATCCCCTGCAAGATCAACGGTTACGGCCCCACACGAACCTGTTGATTCTAAATGATTTGTCGTATACAGAAGCCAAGTGGCTAAGGCCAGAGTCGCGAGTCCTGCAAGTGTTGCGTCTAAAGGGCTTAGCTTCTAGATGGCTGAACAACGAGCACGACAAAAAAAACAGCTGCGCGGCTGTGCAATGAAGCATTGCGGAATTTCCGCCGGGAAGAACGCAGCGGATTATGACATAGGACGTTACCATCCGGGCAAGGCCACACGGGATCGCCGGCCGGCACCTAATTACTTCGAGCTGAGCAATTTCTCGAATTCGGACGCGGTGAGGGTCGTGACGCCGAGTTCTTTGGCTTTGTCGTATTTCGAGCCGGGATCGGTGCCGACTACTACATAGTCCGTCTTTTTGCTTACGGAGCAGGAAACTTTGCCGCCGTGCTGCTGGACGAGTTCGCCGGCTTCTTCTCGCGAACGATTGGCTAGGCCGCCCGTAAAGACAAATGATTTGCCTGCAAGCTTCTGGCTCTTGACCTCGCGTTTTTCCGCGGTGGGATGTACGCCTGCTTTGTGCAACTTTTTCATGAGCTGGCGATTTGCAGGTTCAGAGAAAAATTCGGCGATGGCTGCGGCTACCTTTGGGCCAACTTCGTTAACGGCAACGAGTTGCTCTTCGTCCGCCGCGGCCAATTCTTCGAGCGAAGAAAAATGTTCCGCAAGCAGTTGCCCCGTCCGCTCTCCGATGAACCGTATGCCCAGCGCATAAATCAGCCGCGCCAAACTGTTTTTCTTGCTGCCTTCGATTTCTTCGAGCAAATTCTGCGCGGATTTTTCCGCCATTCGATCGAGCGCCGCGACTTGGCCCTCTTTCAGCGCATAGAGATCGGCGACATCTTTCACCAAACCTTTGTCCACTAGTTGATCGACGATCTTGTCGCCGAGGCCGTCGATATTCATGGCGTGACGACTGGCGTAATGGAGCAGCGACTCTTTCCGCTTGGCCGGGCAGGCGGCATTAACACAGCGATACGCAACCTCATCCTCGGATTTGTGAATCGTGCTGCCACACTCCGGACAAAGCTTCGGCATGCGAAAGGGTTTGCGGTTCTTCCCTTCCTTGACCACTCTGAGAACGTGCGGAATCACTTCGCCGGCGCGCTCGATTAAAACCGTGTCGCCGATCTGTACGCCGAGCCGCTCGACCTCATCCATATTGTGGAGCGTGGAACGACTGACAGTGACGCCTCCCACTTGCACCGGCTCAAGCACGGCGACCGGCGTCAGCGCGCCCGTGCGGCCCACCTGCACAATGATGTCGTTAACGACCGTGGTCTCCTGCCGCGCGGGATACTTGTACGCAATCGCCCAGCGCGGAGCTTTGCTGGTAAAGCCCAATTCGTTCTGAATGGCCGTGGAATTGACCTTAATCACCACGCCATCGATCTCATATGGCAGCTTTTCGCGCTTCGCGTCCCAGTCTTCGCAATACGCGATGACCGCGTCAATTCCATTGCACAACTTCCAATCGTCCGAAGCGCGGAAACGCAATTGCTTGAGTGCTTCCAAGGACTCGGAATGCTTGGCGAAAGGCACCTTGCCATCCACGAAAAGGTAGTAGGCGAAGAAGTCCAGCCGCCGCGCCGCGGTGATGGAAGAATCAAGAACACGCACGGCCCCGGCTGCAGAGTTGCGCGCGTTGACAAAAATCTTTCCGCCCGACAGCTCTTGCTGCCGGTTCAGTTCTTCAAACGCTTTGCGCGTCATCAGCACTTCTCCGCGCACTTCGAAATCGGACGGCAGCTTGGCTTTCTTCAAAATTGCCGCATCCACCTGCAGCGGAATCGAACGGATGGTTTTTACATTGGGAGTGACATCTTCGCCGGTCGTTCCATCGCCGCGCGTCACCCCACGGACAAGTTTGCCGTCCGCGTACTGCAACGAGATGCTCAGGCCATCAAACTTATGCTCAGCTATGTATTCGATCTTTTCTTTGCCGCTGCCTTCGCGCACGCGCCGGTCAAAATCACGCAGCGCATCATAGGAGAACGCGTTGTCGAGGCTCAGCATCGCCCGCGCGTGGCGTACCGTCTGGAATCCTTCGCGGGGAGTGCCTCCAACACGAACCGTCGGGGAGTCTGTCGTGATCAGCTCGGGATGCGCTGCCTCGAGCGCCTTCAGCCGCTCCATCAGCTTGTCGTGAGCGGCGTCGGAAATTTCCGGGTCATCGAGGACGTAATAACGATACTCGTGATGCCGAAGCTTCTCGCGAAGCTGCTCGATCTCTTTCTTGACGGAAGCTGGCGCAGCTTTGGCCATGAAACCCTCTGCAGAAGGAATAGCTCAATTTCGCCTGACATTATATAGAATGAAGTCGGCAAGATACGACCCGCATCAACGACTCGGGCACAAGACGCGAACAAAGTATGACCACGGAAATCCATAACGCTCTGCTGATTCACAATCCCAACGCCGGGAACGGCGGGCATGGCCGCCGCGCCATGCTGGACGAAGCGCGCCGCATTTTTGCTGCAGGCGGCATCCAGACGGACCTCTCCGAAACCACCAAGGCCGGCGATGCCACGGAGTTTGCGCAGCGCGCCAATAACGAAGGGCGCCACCTCGTCATCGCCTGCGGTGGCGACGGCACGCTAAACGAGGTCGTGAACGGCCTGGCAGGCCAAAAAAATGGCCACCGGGTGCCGCTCGCGCTTCTGCCCGGCGGGACCGCGAATGTTCTCGCTAAAGAATTAAATTTGCCGTGGGACATTCCCAGCGCCGCCGAAATGCTCGTTCACGGCGTATTACGGGATATTCCCCTGGGGCTCGCCACGCCGCTCAACGAACCCGCGAAGACAAAGTATTTTCTCAGCGTTGCCGGCGCGGGGCCCGATGGCATGATCGTGTATTCCATCGATCTCGATCTGAAAGCGCGAGTTGGCATTCTGGCGTACTGGTGGCAAGGAGCGCGTGAGGCTTTCCGTTACAAATTCCAACATTTTCGCGTGATTGCCGCGGGCAAGGAAATCGACGCCTCGCTCGTCGTGGTCGGCCGCACCAAAAACTACGGCGGGCCGTTCAAGATCACAACGGACGCGGATCTCTATGAAGATCAGTTCGAGTTGATGACGCTGACCACACAGAGCGGTTTGCGTTATCTGAGTTACTTGCCGACGCTTTGGCTAGGGAAACTCCGGGGCACAGAAGGCGTCCACTTCTGGAAAGCGGACAAAATCGTCTGCGAACCCATTGGGAAGGACCCCATTTACGCGCAGGTGGACGGCGAGCCGCTCGCCCGCCTTCCTGTCGAGTTCAAAATTGTGTCGCGCGCGCTAAAGCTGCTCGTTCCGGGCAACGGTCTGACGCCTGGATCGAAATCGTCCTCGAAGACTTAACAGTGGATATCGTCACTCATGGACTCGCCTCGCTCGCCGTTGCGCGAGGGTTTTTCCCACGTGCCGGAAAGGTGGCGGTTTTTTCAGCAGTTCTCGCTGGGACAGTTGCAGATCTGGACTGGCTGAGCGTCTACGGCGGGCCCGCGACGTTTCTTGCAGGGCACCGATCCTCATTTCACTCTATCGTCGCGGCGTTTTTCCTCACTATAGTGATCGTCATCGTTTCGGGCCACCTGGCCAACCGCTGGTACGCGACGCGCATTCCACTAGGCAACCTGGGGAAGGACGAGACCATTCCAGAGGAGCCAGCCGCCAGGCGGATTTTCCTGTTACGCCGCTTTTTTGCCTACCTCCTGGGGGCACCGATATGTGCCGCTCTTTTGCATCTGGCGATGGACACCTGCCAATCCGACGGAGTGATGCTTTTATGGCCCTTTAGTCCCAAACGTTTCGCAGCCGACTGGCTCCCCGGGATCGATCCGTGGATTCTCACCCTCCTCGTTGCGTGCATTGCCCTGCCCGAATTATTGCATCTCGTCAGCTCGGAAATCGGCGCCAAGTCAAAAAAACCGCGCGGACAGACCGGCGCCATCATTGGCCTCGCACTGGTATTTGTTTATGTTGGCGCGCGCGCTACTTTGCACTCGAATGTGGTGGCTCTGATGGAATCGCGGACGTTTCATGGAGAAACTCCGCGCCGCGTGAGCGCTTTCCCGGAGTCTCTCTCGATCCTCACTTGGCACGGAGTGGTGGAAACCGAGAGTGCGTTGAACGAAATTGACGTTGATGCCGCGTCCCCCCAGGCTTTCGACGCCGACTCCAGCGTGAGGCAGTTCAAACCGGATCCATCTCCCGCCCTTGATGCCGCCCGAAATGCATCTGTAGCCAGACGATTTCTCGCGACCGCGCAGATTCCCAAAGCCAGCTTGGAAAAGGCCGAGGCGGGCTATGTAGTCGTATTGCGCGACTTGCGTTATGCCGCTGCGGGCGAGACAGCGCATGAGATTGCCGCGGTCATCGAACTCGATCCAAACAACAAAGTCACATCACAGGAGTTGGTTTGGGCTCGAGACCTGCGCCACTAATGCGCTACCGGTTTATTTTTGCGGCTCATGATGCGGCCTATGCCGGAGTATCCAGCGCGAAAGCCCATAGCTAACCACCACAAGCGCAATCACGAGCGCTGCCACTTGCAACTTGTGAGCGGCAAGATAGGGCATCGCGTCCGCGCCATAGCGAACGGCGAGATAGCCCACGCCGAAATAGCGGAACAGACGGGCTAGCGTGATCGCTAAAGCAAATCCAAAGAACGGCGCCTCAAAAACGCCGGCAGCAAATACAAATATTTTGAACGGCGTCGGGGGCGGCAGAAGCGCGGCAATCAACATTCCACCGAAACCGTTGCGCTCGACCCAATGGCGAATCGCAAAAGCGCGCGCCCCTGCTTTGCGATGAAAATAAGCTTCCCCGCCCATGCGCGCCAGAAAGTAAAGCGTCACGCAGCCCAACACGGACCCCGTCGCAGCCATCAAAGCGTAAAGCGGCATTCGTTCTGGACGCTGCATGGAAAGCTGAATGAGGAGCAGGTCGTTGATGATGGGAAACGAAAGAACCGAGGAATCCAAAAACGAAATAAGCAAAAGGCCGGGCGCTCCTAGCCCGCTGGCGAAGGCAATAATCTTCTGCTTCCAGCCGTTGAGACTTACTGACAATCGCAACTCCCGCCGCCAACCTTTTCCCTCTTACAGACCGTCATCTTTTCCCGCCACGTATGCAAGGGAATCCTTCCTCAACGATTCGGTCGATCAGTCTAGCAGACGGCTCAATGGTTCAAGAGCATAGGCAGGGCCATCACGAGCAATTATTGCGAAAACGCGGCGCGGTCGAAGTGGTTCATGAAGATCTGCATCAACGCGGTTCGGTGAAGGTTGGGAAGCCGCGGTATCTCACCGATTACCCTCACATGTCCGAACTTCTCGATGGTCTCGCGATTTTCCCGGTTCTGGTCGCCAATCAAGACCACGCCGTGCACAGGCAACTCGGCCGCGTGCAAAGCCGCCAGCGTCAGCAATGTGTGATTGATAGTCCCAGCGCCGCTGCGCGCCGCCAGAATGACGGGCAGCTTGAACTTGACCATCATATCCAGCATGAACTGCTTCTGATTGATGGGCACCAACACGCCGCCCAAGCCCTCGACGACCAGCCAATCATTCAGCAAGCTGGTAGGCAGGTTGATACGCCCCAGATCGATTTCCACGCCTGCCCAGCGCGCAGCCAGGTCCGGCGAAACCGGCGGAACAAACTTGTAAACTTCATCCAGCGTGCGGTCTGTTCCGATTCCCGCGAGCCGCATCACCGTTACGCGGTCGGAGCCTTCGAGCGTCCCCGTCTGGATCGGCTTCCAATAAACCGCATCCAGAGCCGCGCAAAGCAATGCGGAGAGCGTCGTTTTTCCTACGCCCGCATCAGTGCCAGTAATAAAGAAATGATGTCTCACGCGAGTCCCGCGGATGGATCGCCGTGGTTCTGCGCTAGAACATTCAGCAGCGCGGACGGCGCGTGGCTGATCGAGCCCGCTTCAATGCGCTTTCCACTGTGGCGATCTGCTTGGTTGTCAGCCGCGCGGCTTGGTGCAAACGAAAAATCTCTATTCATGGGCCCCCGTCTACACCGGGTCATTTCCTGCTCTAGCAATGAAGGCATGTTACCATCGCTTTGCAATTGTTTTTCGTCCCCATATTCGGGGCGGTGCCGTCCTATAAACGTCCGAAACCGACCCTCTTTCGGCCGATCCCAAGAGCAATTACACCCGCCCCGATAGATCCCACGCCGTTTGACCCGCCCCTCCGCTAAATGTTATAAATCAACGTTTTGTGTGCGCCCGTGCTCGGGCCCAACAGGGGCTGCCAGCTATGATTTAAGGCGGCAGATAGGTTGGGTGCGTGTGCAGGCAACCCCGGTCCGGCCGGGGAGCACAAAAGCCGAAAGTGTTATTCCTGTCCCGTCTTGAGGTGGGAGCCTTTTGATATCCGGCAAGGCCATCCCCCGACGCTAAATAAGCAGCAGTCGGACGACATGGTGTGCCGGAAACGAGTGTGCAGGGCGGCGGTCGACCCTGAATCCGATTTTTCTTCATGGAGGATTTTTAATGCGCACCTGGCTTGCGAGTGCCCGGTCCCTGGGATGTAGATACGCCAAAGGTAGTGCCGCAGCCGCTCTTCTGACGCTTTTCATGGCCGCTGCCGCCTCGGCTGAAGAGGCGGGCGGTGAAGCCGCCCTGAAGGTGCCCGATCTTTCGCAGGTGAATTTTCTCGGAATCGATGGCCACAAGCTGCTTCTCTTCGGCATCGTTTTCTGCGTGTTCGGACTCATTTTCGGATTGGCAATTTACAGCCGCCTCAAAGGCATGGCCGTCCACAAGTCCATGCGCGACATTTCCGAGCTGATCTACGAGACCTGTAAGACGTACCTCTTCACCCAAGGCAAGTTTCTCGTTTTCCTGTGGCTCTTCATCGCTGTCGTCATCGTTCTTTACTTCGGCGTGCTCGCTCCCGTGCATCCGACGGCGGTGACATTGCCGATCATTCTCATCTTCAGCGTCGTTGGTATGGCGGGAAGCTACGGCGTGGCCTGGTTTGGCATTCGCGTCAACACGTTCGCCAACTCGCGCACCGCTTTTGCCGCCTTGCGTGGCAAGCCGTATCCCATCTATCACACACCGCTCGAAGCCGGCATGAGCATCGGCATGATGCTCATCAGCGTCGAGCTGTTGATGATGCTCTTCATCCTGCTGTTTATCCCGGGCGATTACGCCGGACCGTGCTTCATCGGCTTTGCGATCGGTGAGTCACTGGGCGCGGCAGTGTTGCGCATCGCTGGGGGCATTTTCACGAAAATCGCCGACATCGGCTCTGACCTGATGAAGATCGTCTTCAAAATCAAGGAAGACGACGCGCGCAATCCAGGCGTTATCGCGGATTGCACTGGCGACAACGCTGGCGACTCGGTCGGCCCAAGCGCCGACGGTTTTGAGACCTACGGAGTGACGGGCGTCGCGCTGATTACTTTTATTCTTCTCGCTGTGAAAGACCCTAAAGTCCAGGTGCAACTACTCGTCTGGATCTTCGTGATGCGCATCATGATGCTCGTCTCGAGCGCCGGAGCCTATTTCATCAACGGCTTCATCGCCAAAGCCAAATACGGCAACGCGGACAAGATGAATTACGAGGCGCCCCTGACTTCCCTTGTCTGGATCACCTCTATCGTTTCCATTGCGCTCACCTACGTGATCTCTTATCTCATCATTCCGACGCTCGGCACGGACGCTTCTCAATGGTGGAAGCTGGCAACGATCATCTCCTGCGGCACGCTCGCAGGAGCAGTCATTCCAGAGCTCGTGAAAGTATTCACGTCCACAGAATCCCGCCACGTTCGGGAAGTCGTCTCTTCTGCGGAAGAAGGCGGCGCGTCGCTGGGCATTCTCTCCGGCTTTGTCGCCGGTAATTTCTCTGCTTATTACATCGGGTTGGCGATGGTTCTTCTCATGTCCATGGGCTATCTCATCAGCACACTCGACCTTGGGCTGCTGATGCTCGCGCCGGCCGTGTTTGCTTTCGGGCTAGTGGCTTTCGGCTTCCTCGGCATGGGGCCGGTCACAATCGCCGTCGATTCTTACGGTCCGGTCACCGACAACGCGCAATCCGTTTACGAGCTCTCGCTGATTGAGCAAGTTCCCAACATCAAGCAAGAGCTAAAGAAGGATTACAACATCGACGTGAACTTCGAGCGCGCCAAGGAAATGCTCGAAGCCAACGACGGCGCAGGCAACACATTCAAAGCCACGGCTAAGCCCGTGCTCATCGGCACCGCTGTCGTCGGCGCCACCACGATGATCTTCTCGATTATCATGGCGCTCACACACGGTCTCACCGAAAACGTAAATAATCTCTCGCTCCTTCACGCGCCTTTCGTACTCGGCCTCATTACTGGCGGCGCGATGATCTACTGGTTCACCGGCGCCAGCACCCAGGCCGTGACCACCGGCGCTTACCGCGCGGTCGAATTCATCAAAGCGAACATTCACTTGGAAGGTGCAGCTGCTGCCAGCGTTGCAGACAGCAAGAAGGTCGTCGAAATCTGTACCCAGTATGCGCAGAAGGGCATGCTAAACATTTTCATCGCCGTCTTTTTCGCCACTCTGGCCTTCGCTTTCGTCGAGCCTTTCTTTTTCATCGGCTACCTTTTCTCCATCGCCATCTTCGGCCTCTATCAGGCCATCTTCATGGCCAACGCCGGTGGTGCCTGGGACAACGCCAAGAAGATCGTCGAAGTCGAACTCAAGCAAAAAGGCACGCCGCTGCACGATGCCACAGTCGTCGGCGACACCGTCGGCGATCCCTTTAAGGACACTTCTTCCGTCGCCCTCAACCCAGTCATCAAATTCACCACGCTCTTCGGCCTTTTAGCCGTCGAGCTAGCCGTGCAACTCACCGCCAGCCAGGGCAGCAACTTGACGCACATCCTTGCAGCAGCGTTCTTCGTCGTCTCTTTCATCTTCGTCTACCGCTCGTTCTACGGTATGCGCATCCACGGATCGGCCGCCTGAGGTGTGAAGCCGGTGGAAGGTTACACACTGACGGCTCGAGAGTCGCACTGTTCACTTGAATTGACCCAGGGCGTATACTGAGCGGTATGGACAGGTATTCTTATCCCAGTCTGCGCAGTTTGCGGAGAGCGCAGCCGCTTGGATCGTGGCAGTCTTACCCGATCGTTGTGCCGTTCGGTCCCGTTGGCGCTGGTCAGTGGACCGGGGACTCTATCGGATTGTTTATTGTCCTTGGTTTTGTTCTGATTGCGCTCGTTGGCGTCCCGGAGTCGCGCTTTTTTTTCATCATATCGATCAGCCTCAGTGCGATTCTCGGATGCCTCCTTCGGCTCTGGCACCGGTCAAGAAGCTCCTTCTGATTTCGAACGCGTCTCCTCACAACAGCTCTGTATTCAGAGACAAATCAGCGCTAGAATCCTCGCGCGTTTTCGATGAGGTGCGAACCATGAAGAGAATTCGTTTGGCGCTTTTGGTGGCTGTAGCAATGGCCGTTAGCCCCGCGATGTTGCTCGGGCAAGTCGACACTCGATGGAAGATTCACGATTTGACTCGTCCAGTTCCGCCGATCATCACTCCAGGCACGGCAAGCACACAGGACACGCCGGAACGTCCTCCTTCCGATGCGGTCGTGCTCTTCGACGGCGCCGACCTTTCCAAATGGCAGCACAAAGACGGCAGCGCGGCGAAATGGAAAGTCGAGAACGGCTACGCCGAAGTCGTTGCGAAGACCGGGTACATTTATACGAAGCAAGCTTTTGGCGATTGCCAATTGCACGTTGAGTTTGAGGAGCCAACGCCTCCGCACGGCGAGAGCCAGGAGCGCGGCAACAGCGGCGTTTTCTTGATGGGCCTTTACGAAATCCAGGTTCTCGACTCTTACGAGAATAAAACCTACGCCGACGGCCAAGCCTCAGCCGTATACGGCCAGTATCCGCCGCTCGTCAACGCCTCGCGTCCCCCCGGCCAGTGGCAGTGGTATGACATCGTCTTCCACGGCCCGCGCTTCGACGCCGCGGGCAAACTCCTCCGCCCCGCTCGCGTCACGGTCTTTCACAACGGCGTCCTAGTGCAAGACAACGTCGAGCCCACTGGCCCGACCGAACACGGCGAGCGTCCGCCCTACAAAGCCCATGCCGAGAAACTCCCGCTTGGGCTGCAAGATCACGGCAATCCCGTGCGCTTTAGAAATATCTGGATTCGGGAGCTGAATTAAACACGGCGTGCTTGTAGTGACGCAGCATGCTGCGCCACTACAGCCACAGACTTAGGCCCGAACAAGTCCGGGAAATTTGCGCTGATTGTTGTCGAAGCCCGGAAACACCGGCGCAAGGTCCTTCACGCCAATGTGTCTCGTCAAAATTTCCCCAATGACGCTACGAAAATCCGTCGTCAGCGCCAGATCGCGTCCTTCGTTGAGCTGGTGGTCATCGAGGCCCGGCCACTTGCCATAAACGCGCCCGCCCTTCACGTCGCCACCTATCACAAACATGCAGTTCGCGTGCCCGTGGTCTGTCCCACGGTTGCCATTCTCTTTCGCGGTGCGGCCGAACTCGCTCATCGTCACAAACACAATATCCTGCATACGGTCGCCCATGTCTTGATGGAACGCAGCAAGGCCCTGCCCCAAGTCCTTCAGCAAATTCGAAAGCTGCCCCTGCACGCCGCCTTCATTCACGTGGTTATCCCAGCCACCGCAATCGACGAACAAAACTTCCACGCCTATGTTGGCCTTCAGCAGTTGCCCGATTTGCTGCAAGCTCTGCCCCAGCCGGTTCGTCGGATATTGCGCGCCATTTTCCGGCTGATATTTCGCCGGATCAGCATTCCGCAGGAGATCGATGGCCTCAAAGGTTTCCGTGCCAGTGCCGTGTAGCGCGTGGTCAACGGTTTGCGAATACATCGCCTCAAATCCGCCTTCCACCATCTGGCCCGAGCCGGGTGATTGCGCCATCACCTTAAACTGTTTCAAATCCGGCAGCGCGATCGCCGGAGCGCTTCCGCGGAGCATTCGCGGAAGGTTTGGCCCCATCGCCACGGCGCGGAACGGCGAAGCATTTTCTTCCGGCACAATCTCCAGCGCCCGGTTCAGCCAACCGTCATCGGTCGCCTTCAAACCGGGCGTTCCCGACTCCATGAAATCCTGCGCGTCAAAATGCGAACGCGTTGGATCTGGCGATCCCGCAGCATGCACGATGGCCAACTGATTTTTGTGGAACAAGGGCTCGAGTGGCGCGAGGCTGGGATGTAGCCCAAAAAATCCGTCCAGATCGACTGCGGCATCCGTTCCGCCACGCCGCGGCTGCGGAATCGCAATGCTCGGCCGCAAACGGTAATAATTTGGCTCGCCAAACGGAACCACAATATTCAAACCGTCCGCCGCGCCGCGCTGAAACAGCACGACAAGCTGCTTCTTGTTCGGCATCGGCGTCGCCGCCACAGCACGCTGCAAGAACGCGGGCATGGCGCTCAGGCCAACCATAGCCACGCCGCCCTGTTTCAAAAAATACCGCCGCGAAAATCTCAACCCTCTTACGCCTTCGCAACATTCATGACTCATGTGAGCCTCTCGACCGCTCGCGTTTCTTCTCTTAAGCTATTGACTTTCAACTATCTCCTCTGAAACTCCGGCGCTCCCAAAACCAATCCCGCGACCACTCCCAAATCCACCTGCTTCACGGGATCGTCCAATTTCGCCTGCACCACCTGTGGGCTATCCAGTTGCTTCTCCAGCGTCTCCACAGTCGTCGACCCTACCTGCCCGCCCAGAAAAACCTGCACTGCGCGCTCGAGCGCCGCCTTCGCATCGCCAGACGTTTCCACGCCAAGCAGCGCGGCAACATCCGTGCGTGACCCGCGCATCTTGTTCCCTGCCAGCGCCAGCGAAAAATTCAGCCGGTTGAGCAGTGCGCCCGTATTCACCCAAGTGTCGGCCTTGTCGGCATAGCCCGTCGGCGGCTGGCACTGATAAATCGGTTCGCCGATGCGCCCCACCCAGCCGACCAGCGGCTGCGGCATATCCACATCCGTCCCCAGCGCGCGCACCGCGGAAACCACTAGCTCGAACGGCGTCTTGATTTTCGCGCGATAGGTTTCGCGCGACCAAAACTCCGGCGAATAAATCATCGTGTGCATCACGGTCTTGATGTCGCCGTCGCTTTCCGCGAACGACTTCGCCATGCGATCCACCAGTGCGGGCGGCGGATTATCCGAAACAAATCGCCGCGCCAGCTTCGTTGAAATAAAGCGCGCCGTGCTCGGGTCATGCACCAGCAGGTCGATCACTTCCTCGCCGTCCTTCATTCCGCCGGCATGAATCTTTTTCCCCAGCACATACTTCGGGTCTGGATCGTGCAGACGCTCGTCAAACTTGAATTCCGGATGCTCCCGAGGCTTCTCGATCGTCCAACCTGTAAAGCAGCGCGCTACTTCCGTCACATCCTTCTGCGTGTAGCCGCCATCCACGCCTAGCGTATGCAGTTCCATCAATTCGCGGCCGTAGTTTTCATTCAACCCACGTTCGTTAGGCTTTTTCTGCTGTCCAGGCGGTTGGGGCGGCCGTCCAAAACTACCGTACCGCGCTTGTTGCCTCATCGCGCGTTCTGCCGCCAGCCGTTGCGCAGCCTTCGGATCCGCGCTCAAAAAATTATCCAGGTAAAACAGCATTGCGGGACTTTTCGCCGAAGCCGTCAAAAGATCCTTGAATTTCCCCAGGGTGTGCTGCTGAATGACATCGCGCTCGTACGAAGTCAGGTAATAGCGGTCCTCGCCCTTCCCCGCAAACACGTTCAAATGATTGAACCAGAAATCATCCATCACTTGCTGAAGCTGCCGCTCGCTGTAAATGGCCCGCGTTACTTTCGCCATGGCCAATTCCGCAACCACACGCTGTGGCCTCTTGCTATCCTCAGCGATGGCTCGCGGCACATTGTTCGGGTCACTGCCCAATAAGTCCCGTTTCCCCTTACCCGGAGCGCCCGGATTCTCTTGCGCGGGATTGTCCTTCATGGGCGCGGGCGCATTTGCATCGCCGCCCTCGGGTTGGGCCGCCGCGGGAGCCTGGCTTGTATCTGTTGCCGCGGCATCCGTCGGAGCCGGCGTCGGCTGCATGTCTTTCGCAACAACCGCCGCAGCCACATCAGAGCGCCTCTGCTGCTCCTGATCTAGTTGCGCTTGCGCGCGCTTTGCAGCCTGTTTTTCTGCCTGCTTAGGTTGTGGATACTCCTCCATCAACTTCGCTGAGGACATTTTAAGCGTCGGATAGTTCTCCAGCCGCGCCTCCAGCGCCTTGTCATCCATCGAATTAGGATTCAGTTGCTGGTCGATCCATTTCGCCAGCCCCATCTGCCGCACACGTTCGACGTCGCCGGGCCGCGGCCCATACGCTAAACGGTTCAGCGCATGGAGAACCGCTTCATCCGCACTCAACTCCGTAATCGGTAGATTTTTTAAAGCCGGATCTTGCTTTGGTTTCTTATCCTTCGCCGCGGCCGGCATCCCCGCAAGCAAAGGCATATCGATACCTATGGAGAACATGCATGCCACAGAAAGAATGGCCGCGAGGAATGATCTGGGGGTCGCCGAAATCGAAGCCGTCTGCGAGGCGAGGCCTTGCTGCTCGCTCATGACACTCTCCTGCGGGGCGAATTGGTCCGCAAACACCTGTCGCTTCATAGAATAACCCCACCGCTGCCGGGAAGTTGCACGCCGCAAGGGCCAGTGTCGAAAACCTACTTTGCCCGCAAGTACAGGTCTGGCCCTAACCAACTCATCCGCTTGGACCTACGGCTCGTTTCCTCAGCCGTCGACGGTATTGACGCCCGGCACCTCTGCCCGTATCCTCGGGCTGCTTCTCCCGGGGAGGGTTCGTGCTGATTCGCAATTTCATCTTCTGGCTGTCCACAAAACGCGGCGTCACGGATCGCATCGCGCGACACGGCATGAAAAACGGCTTCGCGCGCCGTTTCGTCGCTGGCGAATCCCTCGCGGAAGCTCTCACTGCCAGCCAAGAACTTTGCTCACAGGGCCGCAACGTCAGCCTCAATCATCTCGGAGAGAATGTCACCAGCGAAGCCGCCGCACGCGAAGTCCGCGCAAGCTACATCGAGATGGTCGAAGAACTCCACGCCAAGAATCTCACCGGCAATATCTCCATTAAGCTCACCCAACTCGGCCTCGACATCGACAAAGAGCTCTGCCGCTCGATGGCCCGTGAAATCGCCGCCCGCGCCGCCACTCTCGGCCGCACCATCGAGATGGACATGGAAGGCAGCGCCTACACGGACGCTACGCTGGATATTTTCGAAAGCGTGCAACGCGAGCTGGGAAACTGCGGCCTGGCGGTGCAAGCCTACCTTTACCGCACGGAGAAAGATCTGTTACGACTCGCACCCATCAAGCCCAAAATTCGCCTCGTCAAAGGCGCCTATCGAGAATCCGCAAGAATCGCTTTCCAAAAAAAGAGCGAGGTCGATGCCAACTATCAGAAACTAACGACCCAACTCTTCGAAGGCGCCGCGCAAGGCAGTTTTCTCCCCGCCATCGCCTCCCACGACTGGAACATGGTCGCTCACGCGCAAGCCGAAGCCGCCCGGCTCAAGCTGGACAAATCCCGATACGAATTTCAGATGATCTATGGAATTCGCCGCGACCTGCAAGCGCAAGTGCGTTCCGCAGGCGACACCCTGCAGGTGTACGTGCCCTTCGGCACCGACTGGTGTCCCTATTTCATGCGCCGTCTCTCGGAGCGCCCCGCGAATTGCTGGTTCGTACTTCGCAGCCTCTTCGCGGAGTCCGGAAGCGCCTCTCGCCAGCCCGCAGGCTAGCGGCCGTCTCAACTAGGGGAGAAACACGCCAAATGGTTCGCTACTGCGTCACGTCGAAATCGATGGTGCGATTCTTGGCATGGTTGCCCACCCCATCGACCGCCATCATCACCAGCTGGTAACTTCCCGGAGCCATTTCGCCCAGCTTGATATTCAGCCCCACCGGCACCATCGGGCTTCCCTTTTGAACGAAGTCGTCCATGCGAATCGCACCAGACTTAAAGACGACTTTCCCAGAGCCCCGCTCCACGATCGCATAGCCAGCCATAACCTGTGGCGGGTTGGCGGAGGTAAGCAGCGGCTCGTAGATTTCTGTGTAGAGAGAAACGCTATCCGTCTTCTTAAACCGGTTGCTGGCAGATGGATTGAACTGCATTCCCTTTACGACCAGCGGCGTACGGTCCTCAAGCAGCACGGAATCGAGGCTCGTGGGAATATCCGACAACCGTTGCAACGAGTTCGTGAGTACCACGCCGCCCAGGCCGAACTGCTTGCCATCATAAGGATCAATCTGCAGTTTCGACTCGTATTTCCCGAATGCGTCGCCACTGGAGCTGACTACCACAGTCAACTTGTAGTCCCCCGAACCTGCATCGAACTGGTTCTGGTAGAAATACGGCTGCTTCGTGAAATCCTTCATTTCATCTTTTTCCAGGTCGAGATTCACTGTGTCGCTGAACTTCGCTCCAACGCTGCCGTCCGGCTTGTACGCTATGCCTAGCACGTTCAAGCTGGCACGGTACTTCCCTTTGTCTTTGTTGAACTGCACCGTGTTCGAAGGAATCTCCATCGTCAGGTTTACGCGCGCCACATTTGGCGCCGTGTAAAAGTAAGGCACTTGGAACATCCCCTGCATCGTTCCGGCTTGCGTGCCTGTCGCCCGCGCCTCGAGCTGCTTCTCCACCGGCGTACCTTCCAGCATGTTTGTCGACTTCGTGTTGCAGTATCCGCTGCGCGACCTTACGTTTAGCCCGCCGCGATTCATCTTCACTTTCAGCGTGTGGCAACTTCCCTCCGCCGACTGTTGCGGCACGTAGCCGAGGATATAAAACTCGCTCTGCTCGCGTCCGATCTTCTCAAGCCCGCCTAGCAAGTCATTGGTGTTGAAAATCGTGAACCCGCCGGTTCCGTCCGCGAGCGCCGCAAGAATCTGCTGATTTGTAGAAGCTGATGGAGGAAATTGCGGAACGATCGTCCGCGGCTGTGTAAACACATTGTTTGGATTGTTCGTATTCGGATTCGAGACTCCGCCGCCAGTGCGTCCAGTTGTTCCTCCACCAGTTCCTCCAGTGCCGCCGGTTCCTCCAGTGCCGCCGGTTCCCCCGGTTCCTCCTTTGCCTCCAGCTCCACCAGTTCCTCCGGTGCCGCCCGTGCCCCCCGTTCCTCCGGTTCCACCGCCGCCTGGCCGTCCACCTCCGCCTCCGCCCGCGCCGCCCCCGCCCGTGCCCCCGCCTCCGCCGCCTGGCTTTTGCGGCTCAAGCGGCCCTGCAGAGTAGGAAGCCAGAACCACTCGCCCTCCTCCATAAACACTCTTCGCGTCTGCCCGCTCCGCCACCGCGCGTTTCTCTTCACCTTGAGGTTGTAGCTGTGCTTGTCCACCAGGAGGCGTGGCCAGCAGGCCGCGCACGTCGAGCGAATAGATCGCCACATTCGCCTTGTTGCAGGCGTCGATCGTGGCCGTCAGCTCGGACTCGCGCTCGGCCGTCAAAGGGAAACCCGAGGAAAACAGCACAACCATCTTTCGCCCTGGAACTCCGCGCAGATTCTTCGCCAAACTGCGGACGGACAACAACATGCTCCGCGCTCCGAAGTCTGCTTCCGCGTTGCTCATCCCAGAAAGGGGCGAGGATGTTCCTGATGTTCCACCGAATGGACTTGACGACGGAGAGAGGCCCGCCGAAGCAACTTCAACGGGCGCCTGAGCATTGGGATCCACCGCGGAGCCCTTCGCTCCAGAAACCGCGGCCCGCAGCCGATCCGCGTTCGCCGTAAAATTTTGCACGATCTGCAACGTCCCACCGAACTCCACCACCGCCATCAACCGGTCAGGTCCCGCATTGGAATCGATGAATTTCTTCGCGGCATCTCTGGCCTGTATCTGGTCCGGCATGGCCATTGTCGAATTATCAAAAAATAGAATCAGATACCGCTTCTGACCCTGCGCCTGAATGGCCGTGTCCGCCCCAAACGAAAAACTCGCAACACTCTGTTCCTTGTTGTCTTCGTACACCTTGAAATCGTTTTGCGTCAGGTCGTGGACGTAGTTCCCCTTCTTGTCCGTCACCACGGCATCCACTAGGACGAGGCGCGACTCTGCTTTAATCGTCGGTTCGCTTTGCTGGCTCACCTCAGGCGCTGGCGCGGCCGGGGCCTGCCCCGCCGGGGTTTGACCCGATAGCTGCGTCAAGAATAAGCACGATGCGGTGGCCGTTAGTCCAGCAAACCAGCCCCAAATTTTCCGCTCGCGGTTCTTTTCTGTGTTCATTTGCCCCCTCCATCAATTCGGTATGACTACGGCGCCGTTGCGCGCCGCTAATTGCGATCCCTCCGAGTCACGCACGACCTGTCTTACCAGATAGGTGCCCGGTTTCACATCGAAACTCGATTTCAGATTGAGGCCCGACTGCATCAGCCGGTCGTACGTCGGATCCAAAAGCTTCATCTGAACGATCTTCTCTCCGCCTGTTACATAATTCCCGTTCTCATCGAAGATCGCCGTCGCGACCGTCAGATCGTCCCGCGTGCGTCCGTCGGCCTTTCGAAAGTGTACGCCCTTGATATCGACATGAGTGAGCACTGCCAGTTTGGCTTGATAGTTGTCCGTCTTGAAAAACTGGGTGTGCAAATCCACCGGCAAATCGCGAATCTCGTCCTGCGAAAAAAGCGCTTCTTGAATCTCTTGCTTTGCAGCCTCGACTGGGTCGGTCACGTGCCGCGGCGCGAAGTAACCGTGCCTCGCCTGGATTTTGTAGTTGGTCTTGTGCGCGAACGAAACCTTTATCGTGTGCAGGCTCCCGTCGAGCTTCATGTTTTGCGGCGAAAACCCGAGAAGGTACGTCATGCCGGGCGCGGCTCCCGCTTCGCGCAGGCCTTCGTCCACATCGTTCCGGTTATGAAAAAAAGTACCGCCCGTTCCATCCGCAAGCTGCGCCAGCACATCCTCCTGCGCCGACTGAGCCGCCACCCTGTACATGGACTTGTACCCCGCAATCTTAGGCGGATCGATGTTGGGGTTGGTAATGTCTCCCAAATCCGGCGTGTACAATCCCCGCGCATCGATCGTGTTGATCACGATATTCGCCTTCGTCGCTCGGTCCACCAACTCGCTGAACTCCAGCTGCAGCGTCGAGGGAATAAATCCCGGCGATACGAACACCATGATTCGCTGGCCTGGCATGGAACCCAATCGTCTAATAGTGTCTTCCATATGCCGCAAGGCGTATTCCGTGGAGGAATCCTCTCGAGTGAGCACTAACCCGGCGGTCGACTGCGCCATGGACTGCGCTGCGGCCTTCTGAGTTTCGTCGCCTTGGAACGCGCATTCCACCGCGTCTTCCGTCGCTACAGCCAGAGCCTGCGCATCGGATTTGTTTTGGATCATGTCCGCCTGGTAGTAGCTGATATCCGGACAATCGCGAGTTCCCGCGGTGGGCGAATGCGGGAGTATCTTCAAAAGCGACTTCCGCAATAGCTCGTGGTCGTCGGTAAACTCCTGCGTGAATTGCCCGGAAGTCGAGTAAATGCCCACTCGATCGGAAGCCGCCAGTGAGTCAAAAAACTTACCGGTCGCGTTCCGCACGAACATCGCATCCTGCATCGTGAGGTGCTGGTCGTCGAATACCACCGAGACGAAGCGCTGCGGCAACGCAGCCGCTACGGCTTTGGCTGCGGATGGATCGGCGGAAGCTTCTGCGTCGGCGCCTGTCGTCGTGGCAATGACGCGCGATTCCGGAGTCTCCACGCTGAACGTCGAGATTGTTTGCGGCTTGCGATTGTCCGTTAGCTGAAAATCTTCTTTCTTCAGGTTCGGCACTACGTGGCCCTGCTGATCTCTCACGACTACGCGCACCAGCACGAGGTTCACGCGGACTTTGAACGTCGGAGCCGTATCGCGGCTCGATACTTCCGCATTGTCGTTGGACGCCGGCGCTTGCGGCTTCGCTGGCTCTGCAGGCGGCTGCACTGTCACGGTTGCGGAAGGAGCTTCAGGCGGCGGAGTTGGCGTCTGCGCCCGGGCTGAAGCGCTCACACCTGCCCACACCCACAGCAACAAAACACACTTCCAATGCCGCGCGAACGGGAACTGCGGTAGGTAGGACATCCTTCTTCCTTCTCTGATCCGCATCCGCAGGCACCGCCGGCTCTCTGGAGGAACCGGCACCACGGGGGGAACCTTGGGACCACACTCGCGAATTGACTATACGCTCCGGTTAATTTTTGTGTCAACGCGTTTGCCAGCCGCACGGAACGCAGTCAAGCTCCAGACATCCTGCGCGTCATCGCGCCGCAAAACATAGCGGTCTCCGCTTTCTGCCAGGACGCGGAAGTAGGTCGCTCCCGGCGAATACCAACGGTCTTCCACGTCCGTGATCTCCAATGTGCGCCCCTCAAACAAGATTCGCACGGGGCGCTCCTCCGCCTTATGGCCGGAATAGAATTCCACGCGAACGAATTGCTCAGCCATGTTCCTCGCCGTATTCCTCAACCGTCACACTCGGCTAACGTCGCGTGCTCCCCGCCGGTTTTCTGCCAATTCTGCATTCCACGCCGCACCGAGAAATATGATCACCGCGGAAAGCTGCATCCACACCATCAATCCGATGACCGCCGCAAGCCCTCCGTACACCACGCTGTACGGCACACGGCGCACATAAAACCCAAATAGTACGTTCACCAGCCACCATAAGGATGTCGCCACCATCGCGCCCGGCAAGACGTGCCGCATTCGTTCCTCTCCCGGCCGCGCCACCCGATAGATGACAGTCAACGCCAGCATCGCCAGCACAATCGCCGCCGCGGGAAAGAAAATAGTCCACCATCCCTGCAGGATGTGGCGTGGGCCCAGCTCCTCCGCAAGCCAACGGCGAATTGGCCGTCCAAGGACACCCAGTATGGCCGCCGCCAACAACGGTGCAATCGTCACCAACAGTAACGCCAATCCCCGGAGTTGCCGGTGCAGAAACCCCGGTTGCTCCTTGTCCCCATAAATTCTATGAATGCCCTCCATCAGCAACCGCATCACCTGCGAACCCGCTAGCAGCGTTCCGGCCCATCCAACCAGCGCCAATTTCCACGCTTCCGGTCCGCGCTTCACCAGAAACTCGGAAACAATTCCCTGGCTCCCGGGAGGCAGAAAGGCCGTGAGATCCGTGATCAGATCGAGCAGGCTCGTTCGTCCACCAATTCGGCTCGTTGCAAACCCCACCATGATGAGCAGTGCTGGAAAAAACGCCAGAAACAGATTGAAGGCGATCGCTTGCGAAATCATTCCGCAGCGCGGAAATACCCGCGTGATCATCCGAAGCGTCCGCCTGAAGAGGGAAGGGCTCGAAGCCATAGCGCGCCATTATACGCATGGCAGGCCTTCCGCCGAAGAAGCGCACGCAGAAAAACCACCCCGGCACGAATTAGAACGCCAAGCTACAAATGGCGATACATCACCAGCGCGTCGACGGGACCCAGCGTCGGATGTACAAACGCTCCTGGAAGCCGCCCCACAATTTCAAACCCCATGCTCTGCCACAACCGTACCGCGCGCTCGTTGCTGCTTACCACAAAATTAAATTGCATCGCGCGAAAACCTCGCGCCTTGGCATGCTCCAAGGAATGCTGGCACATGGCCCGCGCAACGCCGCGTCCGCTCGCCCACGGAGCCGTCATATAGCCACAATTCGCAACGTGCCCTCCCCCGCCCTTCTGGTTTGCACGCAAGTAATATGTCCCGAGAACCGCTTCATTTTCTTCCGCCACGAAAACTTCGTGTCCGGGCGAATTCCAATACGCAAGCGCTTCCTCGCGCTTCACGTCCGCCGGCAAAGTGTAGGTATCTCCGCCACGAATGATCGGTTCGAGGATCTTCCAGATAGTATCGCTGTCGCTTGTCGTTGCTGCACGAATCGCCATTGCGCTTGACCCGGTTGCCGCGTTCCGAACTCCTGCTCGCGGGCTCAGGTTATTCTCCCTATATCGTCAGCACCACGCGAAACTGCGCCTTCCCGCTGATCATCCGAGCAAACGCCTCGTTCACTTTTTCCAGCGGATACTTTTCAATCATTGCCTTCACGCCTGTCTGCGACGAAAATCGCAGCGTATCCTCCGAATCCATCGCCGATCCGCTGGGCCATCCCTGGATATCCCGCCGGCCCATCAGCAGCGAGACCACCGACACTTCCATCGGCTCGAACGGCGCGCCCACGACCAGCAATTTCCCGCCCACACCGAGCCCGCCTATCAACGCCGCGATCGCCTTCGCGTTTGGCGCCGTCGCTAGAATCACCTTGGCACCGCCCATCTTCTGCAGTTCTTCCGCCGGGTTTGTCGCATTTGTATCAATGTAGGCAGCCGCTCCCAGCTTCTTGGCCAATGCCGCGTTCTCTGGCCCGCGTCCTGTTGCCGCGACGCGATACCCAGCTTTCGCAGCGAACTGAATTCCCAAATGTCCCAAACCGCCGATTCCCTGCACGCCCACCAGGTCGCCCATTGTCGCGCCGCTGTGCCGCAGCGAATTAAACGTCGTAACACCCGCACACAGCAGTGGTCCCGCCTCTGCGGCGTCCAGATCATCGGGCATCCGCGCCACCGCCTCGTGCCTTGCCAGCATGTATTCCTGATATCCACCGTCGCGCGTGATACCCGTGATCGCTTCGTTCTTGCAAGTAATGAAGTCTCCTCGGCGGCACGCGTCGCACACAAAATCGTGCCCCCCGTGCCAACCCGTCCCCACGCGATCACCTTTCTTCCATTCCGTCACTCCGGCGCCGATTTCATCCACCACGCCTGCCACTTCGTGCCCCGGCACGCGCGGGTACGCGATTCCAGGCCACAGACCGTCTTTTACCAGGTGATCGCTGAAACAAATCCCACAAGCTTGTACCTTGATCCGTATCTCGCCGAACCCCGGCTGCGGGATCTCCCGCTCCTGAATCTCAAAATCCGCGCCTGGTTTCGTAACCACCGCTGCTTTCATCTTGGCCATCACTTGTCTCCTCTTCGTGTCCGCGCATACTTGTAACAAACCGTCTGAAACTCCCCGCCTTTGATGCGCCAGGACGCTGGAGAGTTAGGTATCTTCGCCGGCAGTGCTCCAATCACGCTCTCGGTATATTCAAGGCGTTTCCGATGCGCTAACTCCCTTTTCTTCACTCATACTCTCGCCTCGCTCCCGCCTCGTGCCATTATGGTGAGCAGACCGGGAGACGAACCAGACTGTGGAAAGCTTGCTTGCCAGGATCACCATCACCCCAGGGCTCCGTTCCGGACAGCCCTGCATTCGCAATTTGCGGATCACTGTCGGGGACATTCTGAAGTGGCTGGGAAGTAGCGCATCACACTCCCAAGTCATCAGCGACTACCCGGAACTTAGCGAGGAAGACATCCTGGCCGCCCTCCAGTGGGCCTCCAACCTAAAAGGCGACACTGTTATTTGCTAACCTGAATGTCCCGTGCTTGCCGCACATTGCAACGCGTCGTACACTCGAACATCGCCAAACTAACGCCGAGGAAGCGCCCATGACCACGCCAGCAAAGCCAGTGCCATCCACAATGACGCGCAGCGAAGAAGCCGTCGCCAAGCACAAAAAATACATCTGGCCTTCGGTGACCAACTACTACCAAAAGCCGCTCGTCGCCGACCACGCCGAAATGCAGCACGTCTGGGACGTCGAAGGCCGTAAGTACCTCGATTTTTTTGGCGGCATCCTGACCGTCTCCGTGGGCCACTGCAACCCAAGAATTACCAGCAAAATCAACGCGCAGGTCAACAAGCTCCAGCACATGTCCACGCTCTATCCAACCGAGCAGATCGTCGCGCTCGCCGAAAAAATCGCGCAGATTACCCCGGGCAATCTGCAGTCGAGTTTTTTTACCAGCTCCGGCAGCGAAGCGGACGAAGCTGCCATCCTGATCGCGCGCATGGCCACCGGCAGTTATGACATCGTCGCTTTACGCCACGCCTATTCCGGCGGCTCCTCGCTTATGAAATCAGTCACGGCGCATGCTCCTTATCGCAAAGCAGCAGTCATTAGTGTAGGCATCGCGCACGCCATCAATCCCTATTGCTACCGCTGCCCGCTTCACCTGAAATATCCCGAATGTGAAGTAGCTTGCGCCGGTGACGTCGAAAATCTCATCCAAACGGGAACCAGCGGTAGCATCGCCGCCTTCATAGCCGAACCCATCCAGGGCGTCGGCGGATTCATCACCCCACCCAAAGAATATTTCAAAATCGTTTTCAACATCGTGAAAAAGTACGGCGGGCTTTTCATCTCCGACGAAGTGCAAACCGGCTGGGGCCGCACCGGCAAAAAATGGTTCGGCATCGAGCAATGGGAAGTCACCCCGGACATTCTTACTAGCGCAAAAGGCATGGCCAACGGCGTTCCAGTCGGCTTAACTGTCACCACACCCGAAATCGCAGCTGGCTTTCAGGGTCTAAACATCGCCACCTTCGGCGGTAATCCCGTAACCAGCGTCGCTGCCCGCGCCACTATCGAACTCATCGAAGAAGACAACCTGCTCGAAAACGCGCACACCGTCGGCGCATATTTCCGCGCCAAACTCGAAGACCTTCAAGAAAAGCACCCGCTCATCGGCGACGTCCGCGGCATGGGCCTCATGCAAGCCTTGGAACTCGTGAAAGACCGCAAAACCAAAGAGCCCGCCCCCGCACAAACCACACAAGTCATGGAACGCGCTCGCGACAACGGCCTGCTCATCGGCAAAGGCGGCCTCATGGGCAACGTCCTCCGCCTTGCCCCCATGCTCAACACCACCAAACCCGACGTCGACGAAGCCATCCGGCTGCTCGACAAATCCTTTTCCGAGGTTAACAACTGAGCGGAAACAATGGTTCGTTTTTACTTGCGCGAGCTCATGTCGTTTGTATTTCTTTTGGTTGCCTGTGGCTGTATTCATTTGGGCAATCTGGCGATGGGCACGCTCTACGCCCAGGATCGGCACACCGGCATGGCGAGGCTATGTGGCCTTCGCGGCGACAAGTTTCGTCGGGCTGTCCGCTCTGCTCTGGGTGACATCGATTTTATGGGCGAGGGCTATGAGTGGTTTCCATATTACGATCCTGTTCTCTTGGGGTTTTACCGCTAGGGAGGTCTTACAAGTCTGGCCGGCTTGCTCCCAAGCTTATTGGGAAAAGGAAAACTGAGGTGGCCGTCGTGCGGACTCTCGGTGCTGATGACCTTTCTTTGGTTTGCCGCGGCAATGGGTGAATGATGCTCGCTCGCCTAGCTCGAATGGCTTTGCTCGCCGTCCTCGGATGTTGCATGGTTGTTGCCGGGCCCGCGGGGGATAAGACACTATGGAAACCTGTGCAATTCGCAGTCGTGCGTTTCAATGACGAAGCGCCGCAAAGCTGGAATATCTACCACTCGGAAAAGCGCGACGCGTTGCTTGTGAAACTCTGGAAACGCTTTCTCTATCTGGACCTAAAAGAAGGCGAAGTTTATGAGGTCGATCCGCAAACCGTGAAGCCGCAAGGCGACAACGTCGAATGGTCGCTCTCCGACCTTCCGAGCGAACCCATCGAGACTTCCGATTGGAAAATCCGCGACGCCGGCTTGATGGTCCGTCGCGTGCGATTTCGCTTCGGTAAGACCGGCCACTACCTGGACATTAATTTGCCCCTCAAGCCCGACGGCAAACCCGCCTATTGAGTCGACATAGCGCAGGGGCTTCAGCCCTGCAGCTTTTCCTGGCGAAGGCGCCTATACAACCGTCGAGGGTAAACTTCCCTATTGATTCCGAGCGTGCCTCACCTTCGATACACCCCGTAATACCACGGAATCCCGAGCGCCCCCGGCTCAACCGCCACAGTGACTTTATCCCCGCTCTGGAACCGGTCGAAATCGTCCGCATCCACTGCCAATCCTTCCACCTTTCCCCCAGCGCGCCAGGAACGCACGTGCAAACGCCGGCTCCCTCGTACAATCCCTTTCATATTGAATTTGCTCTCCACGGTAGTCGGAATGTACGCCAGGTTTTTCTGCGAATCGAGCCGCCCATTCACGAAAAGCGTCGCAGCAAGTATCCACGGCAGCGGAATAAATCCCGCGTAGATGCGTTTCAAGACTTCGATCTCCTTATGCTGCCGCGCCCGCCTCTCCAGAATCACGGCAATCGCCAGCGCCAGAAAAAAGAGCAACCCAAAGAACACCAGCATCAGATCCAAATCGAGCGGAGGGTAAATTTGGCTCACATAAGGAAACGCCAGCGAACCCACCAGAAAAATCGCGGTTCGCCCCACAAGCCGCCGCCGGAACAGCAGCTCGGCCGCCACTGACGTCAACCCGCAAGAGGGACACTGGTCCGCGGTTCGCGGGGAACCGCAATCAAGGCATCTGGTCAACCTCATGCGACCTCAAACGCCATTCCAAACGAAGGGGGCGAAAACGCCTGAGCACACCGCAAGCCGCGCGAACCAACCCGCGCCGCCGCAAGCATAGTATAAGACGAGCTTAAGAACCTGTGTTGGAGAGGGAAGCCAGAAGATCTTGGTAGCGCTGCTCGTGCTGCCCTTCGCATAGCGTCACGGAGACCCCCATGCCCCGCCCGGGCTCGACGCGCTTCACGGAGCAATCCACTTTGACTGGCCGGTCCAGCACTAAATGCGCCGTAAATCCTGCACCAATCCACAAAGGATCCACGGATTCGATGAACATGCCATTCGAGCTGATGTCGCGTGTGCTGGCGCGCAAGACTGCCGAACCCCACTCGATCTCGAGGTTGGCGCGAAACGAGTAGCGCGGCGCCCAGCGTCGATCCGACCGCCGGGCCGATTGGTCCCCACTGCCCATGGACTTGGTGAACCCCCCTGCCAAGGATCCCAAGGTGCGGCGCCAGGGCGATCTCGCCGCTCGTTCGTATTAAGCATACCCCTAGTACGAGCACACCCATACGACGCCGGAGACCGATGTTTTGTTCCCAGCAATGCACCTCACTTTTTCGGACACACTCCCGTGACTGTAACTTCCAGCCTTTAGGTGAAGGATGCCGCTTAGTCTTGATTAGACGCAGCCGCAGGACCAGGGGTGTCTTCCTTGCGCACGGATTTTTCTCGCGTGCGAATCCGCCGCTGCACTTCCGCTTGCAGATACTTGCGAAGACTCTCCGAAACGATTCCCGGTGAGGCCAGTTCGCGCAGATCCGAGACCGTGAGTTCCGGCAGGTACGCAAGCACAGTGGCCAGTGGTGACAAGGGATGCCGGACTAGCGCAAGCCGAATGTTGTAGCTGATCGACCACTTGCGGTGCAGCGAGATGGTGCGCACCACCACCGGCGCCAGTTTTTCGCGCGAAAGCACTCGCAATACCTGTGCCTCCGTCAAATACGCATTGTCCAAGACGATGCCAACAATTTGCGCGTGCCCTTCCGCAAGCAGCGCTCCAGCCAGTCGCGCCGGCCCTCTCCGCGCCAAAGTGATTTTTTGTCCTAGCGGCAGTTGCGGCAGTCGCGAAATCAGCTGATCCTCCGCATTTCGCTTCAACTCGGTCGGAATGCCTGCCAGCAGCGTAAGCTGCACGAGGTCCATCAAGTAAAGATCGCGCAGCAAACGCAGTGTGACGAGCCGCGGTGTTCGCGGATGAAACGCCAGCGCCTTCTTGACTCGGTAATTCTTCAAAAGCGGCTTGCGCCGCGCCACCTCTTCGAGAGTTTCCGCTGGGAGGTTTTTTCGTTCCAGCAACATGCATAGCTGCGTTTCCTCGAGCGACGGATTATCGAGCAACGCGAGAAGCACCTCCGCGTCCGTATGGTGTAATAAAGCTGCCAGCTCCTCGCCGGCCGCAGCGAGGGCGCGATCCCGATTTTTTTCCGTGCCAGTCATCTCAGTGCTCCGAACTTGCTCCGTCGGATAGCATTTGCAGCGCCCGCCGCGCCGCCGCTTCCGCGGGAGACTCACGCAGTCCTACAATCTCAGCCTGCGGGAACGCATTCTTTAGACGCTCATCGATCTGACTCTCCAAATATTTCGACCGCCCAATCATCCCACCCGTTTTTGCAACCACAAACCCCGTTCCCCGCAAATGCAAGCGTTCGGCTACATTCTCCACAAGCGAACTCAGATCAAACGCAGCCGCACGCAGGATTCCTCGCGCCGAATTCCTGGCCGCAGTTTCAGCTGAAGTCTCAGAGGGAGTTTCGAGCCAATCGGCAACCATGGCGACGACGGAAAACAATCGTGGGAAAACTTCGTCGGAAGCAGCCTGCGCCCGCGCCTTAACCTCGGACCAGTTGGCGCAACCCAGCTCGCGCAGCAACCTTTGCCCAAGCAGCGCGTCGACCCCAGTTCGGTCGTTTTCATGCATTACTGTTAAAACGGCACGCCGCCCAACGTCGTAAGCGCTACCCTCATCTCCAATTTGCGAGCCGTATCCGCCTGCGCGTGACGTTTCGCCCGCCGTGTTCCGCCCGACTGCAAACGAACCCGTTCCCGCCAATAGCACAATCGCTGGTCCGTCGCCGGTCGCTGCCAACGCGAGATCGAGATCGGTGCAAACCTGAACCTTCGATTCCGGAAACTCCGCGGCAAGAAGCGCGTAAATCTTTTCTGCGGACGCGGGAGGCCCCGCTCCCGCAAGACCGGCGCAAACCGCGGTTGCGGTTGAATTGGCAGGCAGTGCGGCTTGTACGACGGCCTGCCGCGCTGCTTCGCGGATCGAAGCAATCGCCGCGCCAAATCCAACACGCAGCGGATTCGAAGGCCCAGCCTGCGAGCGCGCCAAAATCGCCCCGGACTCGCCCATCAGAACGCAATCCGTCTTCGTGCCGCCGCCATCGAATCCCAAGACAAAGCGCATCCAAAAAGCATAAGCGAGAAACGCGCTCAATGCATTCACCGAAGAAAATAACGTGCGCAAACATGCGCCATACCTGTTGGACTGGATTCCAGCGGCCCAGACAGTTGCCGCGCCTCGGCCTTCCTCAGGGATTTCTTGACCTGCGTACGCCCTCCCACTATTCTCGGTTCACTTTTTGGGCGACAAAAACGCGGAGCGAATACGAACAGGCGAAGTGATCTCCCATGAGCGCCATAACCCTCTAATGCGCATCCACCCACTCGACCTGGCCATCGTCATCGCCTACCTGCTTGCCGCAACGGCGCTCGGCCTGCGTTTCCGCCGCAGCAAAAAAGATGTCGCCAACAGTGACCGCGAATCCGTCAGCCTCGACTATTTTCTCGGCGGCCGCACCGCTCCCTGGTGGGCCCTCGCTCTTTCCATTGTCGCCACAGAAACTTCCACGCTCACCATCATCGGAACTCCCGCCATCGCCTACGCCGGCAACCTAACGTTCATCCAGCTCGTCATCGGCTATCTAATCGGTCGAATCCTGATCGTCCTACTGCTTCTCCCCGGCTATTTTCGCGGCCAGTTTCTCACCGCATACGCCCTCATCGAAAAACGCTTCGGCGAAAAAATGCGTGCCGTCGCCGCCAGCACATTCTTGATCACGCGAGCCATAGCCGAAGGCGTCCGCGTCTCCGCGATCGCTCTTGTCGTTAGCGTCGTCCTCGGCACCTCGGAGCACCTGGCAGTGGTTATTGTCATCGCGCTCACCATTCTCTATACCTTCGAAGGTGGCATGAAAGCCGTCATCTGGACTGACGTCGCGCAGCTGCTTCTTTATTTAACCGGCAGCGCCGTAACGTTTTGGATTTTGCTCCACCGCATCCCCGGCGGATGGACCGAAATCACACAAGTCGCCGCAGCCGCCGGCCACAAATTGCAAGTCTTCGATTTTTCCTTCGACCTCGCCACCAAATACACTTTCTGGTCCGGCCTGATCGGCGGCGCCTTCCTAACCATGGCCAGCCACGGCACCGACCAAACCATCGTGCAAAGACTCCTCGCCGCCCGCAACGAAAAAGATAGCCGTTGCGCTCTCCTCACGAGCGGCGTCATCGTGCTGATTCAATTCACAATCTTTCTTCTGATCGGCGTTCTTCTCTACGTCTTCGCACAACACTCTCCGCTCCTCGCCCCAGGCGAGCGTCCCGATCGTATCCTTCCACTTTTCCTGGTCCGCGAAATGCCCACAGGTCTCGCAGGCCTGCTCCTCGCCTCGATAGTCGCCGTAGCCATGTCCAACGCCAGCGGTTCCCTCAATTCCCTGGCCGCCTCAAGCGTCCTGGACTTTTCAAAATTGTGGGGCCGCTCCACCGATTCCGTGAAATTCCTCCGCCTCTCCCGCCGCATGACGCTAGTCTGGGGCGCCATCCTGATGTGCTTCGGTTTCGTAAAATGGGGCCCGCTCCTCGAAACGGGACTCACGGTCGCCTCCCTTCCTTTCGGCAGCCTCCTGGGCCTCTTCCTCCTCGGCACGCTCGACCGCCGCGCGAATGCCCCCGGCGCTCTCATCGGAATGTTTGCCGGCCTCGCCACTGTTCTTTGCATTTGGAGATTCACCGGCATTGCGTATACATGGTATGTGCTGATCGGGGCGCTCATGACCTTCGGGTTGGGAAGCATTGTGAGCCGGTTCAGCAAACGCGAAAGCCTCAGGGTGAACTCGTAGGGGCACGGCACGCCGTGCCCGTCTTCGCCCACAGAAATTTGATTGGGTTTTCAATCGGGAGATCATGACCGAAAAACGCCTCGAACTAGTCCGCGGCTTAGGCGCTTGGGCCTCCGGCGCCATCGTCGTCGGCACCATGATCGGCACGGGCATTTTCCTAAAGCCCGCCGAAATGGCCCGCGAAGGCCGCTTCGTCTCCATTGTTTTCGCCGCCTGGATCGTAGGCGCGATCCTCTCTCTCTTTGGCGCGCTCTCCTTCGCCGAACTAGGCGCCGCCATCCCCGAAGCTGGCGGCGAGTACGCCTACCTCCGCCGCGCCTTCGGCCCCGCCTGGGGCTTTCTCTTCGGCTGGATGCATTCCATCGTAGGCCGCCCCAGCTCCCTCTCCTCCATCGCCGCCGGCCTGATGCGCTTCCTAAGTTTTCTTATACCCGTCGTCGCCGCCCCAATCTTCACTCTTCACATCGCCATCCCCGGCCTCACCGCCTGGATCAAGCCCTACGATTTCGTCTTCACCTGGGCGCAACCGCTCGCCGTTCTCTGGATCGTTGCTATGACCGCCATCAACTATCTAGGAGTCCGCTTAGGCGGCGCCGTCCAGGTTTTTTTGACCGCCATAAAAATAACCTCGGTAGCCATCGTAATCGGGGTCGCGTTTTTTTCGCCCGCAGGACCGCCACGCGCGCCCGATCCTTTATGGCCCGCCGCGCTAAACGGCGGCGTCCTTAGCGCGTTTCTCGCCGCACTCGCCGCTGCTCTCTGGGCCTATGACGGCTGGGAAGATTTGAATTTGGTAGGTTCTGAAGTGGAAAATCCGCAACGCAATTTCCCGCGAGCCCTGGTCGGCGGCGTCTCGCTAGTGGCACTAATTTATTTTCTCTTCAGCGCCGCCTGCCTGAAAGTCCTTCCGTTCAGCGCAGTAGCTGCCTCGCCCCACATCGCCTCTGACGTCGTCCAACACGTCGCCGGCCCCATCGCCGCCGCGTGGATCACTCTAGCGATGGTCATCAGCGCTCTCGGCTCCATGAACTCCTCCGTCCTCAGCGGCGCCCGCCCCGCCTACGCCATGGCCCGCGACGGCATCTTCTTCAAAATCGCCGACGGCGTTCACCCCAAATACCGCACCCCGGCCCGCGCCCTAATTTTTCAATGCGTCCTAGCCAGCCTGATGGCGTTGACAGGAACGTTCGAGGAACTGACTAATCTTTTTATTTTCGCCGGCTGGATTTTCTACGGCCTGGCGGTAGTCGCCCTTTTCCGCCTGCGCTACACAGAACCCGACATGCCCCGCCCCTACCGCTGTTGGGGCTATCCAGTAGTCCCCGGCCTCTTCGTAGCCGGCGCCCTTGCCCTCACCTTTAACATCTGGCTCGACCGCCCCGGCCGCTCCTCCATCGGCCTCCTCCTAATCCTCGCGGGCCTCCCCTTCTACCGCCACTGGACGAAAGGAACGCGCGCACATGCAGCCGTCGATCCTCAGCACTGATCCAGCGAAGCCCCCAAAACCCACAGGCGCCACTTTTTTGATGCGCTTCTTGATCTACGCCGGGGCAGCCGTCGCTCTTCTGCTTATCTTCTTTGTTGCAAAGTTTCTTTTCTGGGCCCAGTGTTTTCAACTGCGCGCTTTCGTTGCTCGTGGCGGCTCGATGTGTCCCGCGGTTTGCGAAGACGAACGAATCATTGCCGGTATGGACGCCTTCAACGCACGCGCACCGCAACGAGGGGAAGTCATATTTTTCGACCAAAAGGAGAGCAACTCGAAATTCATCAAACGCGTTATTGCCGTCGCCGGCGATACTGTAGCGCGCGGGCCCTCAAACACCATTCTTGTAAATAACGCGCCACTCATGCTGCCGCCGCCCTGCGGCAAGAACAATGCGTACGCCCCTTTAGCTCCCGAGGGCCCACCGTTTGAAACCGTCAAAGTGCCCAAGGGCTTCCTATTTGTAGTTGGAGACAATCTGGACAACAGCTATGACAGCCGCTCCTTCGGACTAGTGAGGTTGGATAAAGTAAGAGGCAAAGCGCTACTCATTTATTGGTCGCCCAGCACGTCTCGAATCGGCTGCAAGCTTGACTAGTCGCGCCCACTAACAGGGCTGGTTCAAACCCTTGCCGGCCTGTCCTGAAGCTGAGCGGCGTGATCTCAGTATCTGCATCGGCAGCCCACCTGCGAGCAAAGCCACTCCGGGCAACACCACCCACGCGCCCAAACCCATAAACAAGGCGCTCAGCATTACGTTGTGTGCGACGTGATCGTCGAGGATCAGTGCCACGGGAAACACAACGAGGAAAAGGGCCAAATGCGGCAGCACGGGAAAGACGATCGAAAGAAATACCGCGCGTTGCGGCGCGCCTGCCCGCCCGGCCAAGTAGGCCGCCATGGCCCCGATCGGAACCAACAAAAGCAACCACGGAATGTAAATCACAGCCACAGGAGCAGTCATTTGCGAGCCGTGAGCACTCACGATCAGCGGCTTGGCATCCATGAACTCGTTGGCCATGAGCAGCACCATCGAAAGAAATAGCGCCACAAACCCGGGCAACCACCATTGTCTGACTCGATTTGTCATGATGTTCTCCGTGCTGCGGGCAGTTTGAATTTTTCGACGCAGATCCTGCCAATCGCTCACCTGCAAAAGGGTTCGGTTGACGGCAGCCTCTTCCGTCATCCCTCGCTGGCGCAACTCCTCAAATGTCTCCTCGAGATGGCCGGCGAGTTCGGCGATCACTTCGCGCCGCTCCTCGGGTGCGAGAGAACTATCAGCCAGCCGTTCGCCAACGAGCGCTTCCCACTCAGGCATCGTCCCCCGCTAACCGATCGCCGTGGACCGCGATGATGACCGTGTGCTCAACAAAGCGTGCGCGAGTAAACCGCCCACTATAAGAGCAGCCCCCGGCACCAAGAGCCAGCCAACCCCATCCCTCAGAAGAGCGGTCGCCACAGCACTAAAATCGACTTGCCTTCCGATGATCCCTTCGACGGCCAAGCCTATCGGAAACATGAGGAGATACGCGGTACTAAGTGCAAGCATAGGAAAAACGCTGGCAAGGAGCGCTGTTCCCCGCGAACCGCCGGCCCTGGATGAGACGTAGGCTCCCAGTGCTCCGAAAAAAGGAAGCGAGAGAAGCCATGGCACATACAAAAGAACCGTGTTTGAGCCGCTCATAACGATGCGCGGTTGTAATCCGCTCTTCTGCAGCACCATCAAAAAAAACATGGAAAGTATCAGTGTAAGGAACCCGGGAATCCATAGCTGCCGGACGCGTTTCTCCATGACTTGTCCTCTCCTCTTTGCCTTACGAATTTTGCGCTGCAGAACCTTCCAATCACCGACTTGCGACAATGCCCGCCGCACCGCCTCTTCTTCCGTCACGCCGTGTCTGAGCATCTCCTCGCAAGTGTCTTCCAGATGCGCGGCTACTTCCACGATCACTTCGGTCGTTTCTTCCGGCTCTAGCGCCAGGCCTGCGAGCCGCTGTTTGACAAGCGCCTCCCAATCACGCATGCGACACCTTCGCCAGCCGTTTCAGCGCGCGAAACAATTCGCTCCATTCCGCGCGAATCGGCGCAAGTTTCTTCTTCCCTGCAGGAGTAAGGCGATAGCATCGCCGCCGGCGCCCTGTGCCGCTGGTCTCCCAGACGCCGCGGACCCACCCGCGTTTTTCCAGCCGGTAAAGCAGCGGATAAAGCGAAGCTAGCGTAAATCGCAGCGAGCCGTGCGTCTGCTCTTCGATGCGGCGCGCCATCTCATACCCGTGCAGCGGCCCGTCTTCTAGCACGCTCAACACCGCCAATTCCGCCGTACCGCGCTTAATTCCAGGTGCAATCACGATATCTCCTATACATAGGAATGCTATATATAGAAATCGAGATTGTCAACTGTACCGAAGAACAGGCGTGCGTTGCGCGGAAGTGGGGGTGGCTTGCATTGCCTGAACTGCTGTCCCGGCACTCGCTGGGTGGCGATTCTAATCGCTATTCGCCAAGGGGGGCAGCAATACCCAAAAAGACCAACACTGCGCGATTTAGCCGGAGCATATCCTTATCAGCAAGTTGGCCAAGAGGAACCCCGAGCTTTGTTTTCGGAACGGTTGTGACTTTGTCCACCATCAACCGGCACTCCGTTCGTAATCCGTTGCTTTCGCTTGGCTTGATCAGTAGCCTGAACAGCGGCGCCTCCGTCGGGTCCGTCGTGAACGCACATACCGTAACGGAGTTCGTGCGGTCGAAACGACCATCTTGCAGGATCACCACCGGGCGTGGCTTCCCGGAATAATCCACGCCGCCTGCCATCGTCCAAATCTCTCCGCGTTTCACGTTGCGTCCGGATCAGAGATCGCGTCGATAAAGTCCTGATCCTGCTTGGCGCCAGGACTCTTGGCCACCGCGAGCGACTGCCTGCGGGCTTCCGCCACAAAGACGGGCGACCGTAGATCGGGCACCCAAATCTGGATGGGCCGTAAACCTTGCTTGCGCAGGCGCCCGCGATGCGCCCTTACCTTATCGCGGGAGGTCTTCGGCCGGCTCTTTGTTCCCACGTCAACCCTCCTGGCGGGTTACATGTAACTTACCACAACTGCGGCGGCGCTCTCCATACTGCTTGACCGATGGTTGTGTTAACACCTAATCGAGGGGGATACGCCAAGGACTCACGTCCCACACATTCAGGCCGATGAGGCACGGAATGACGGGGAAAGCGCACCCGCTGGCGCGGAAGAGATCGGCAGCATCGCGCGTTCCGCCTCTGCGCTAACCACGACCGTTGAGCGCATAATCCTGGCGAGCGCTTCAATGCCGGTCATCAAGCGCGGGCCGGGCCGCGAAAAATACCCGCTCGCGTCCATCGCATACACGCGCGAGTTGCGCACGGCAGGAATCGCGCTCCACTCTTCTGGAAAAATCATCGCGCGGTATTCATCGCAAGCTTGCTGCGCGCTGTAGCCACACTGCGCAATCAAAAGAATCTCCGGCGCAGCTTCGATCACATCTTCGGCGGTGATGCGGAACGAAGGCGTGCGTTTCCGGCCAAGCGCATCTTTCCCACCCGCAATCTCGATCATTTCCGGCACCCAATGCCCCGCCACATAAAACGGCTCCAACCACTCAAGAATCGCCACGCGCGGCCGGTGCTCAACGCCATCGAGCTGGCATTCCAGCTCACCCAGCCGTGTTCCAATCTTCTTGAGCAAAGCTTCTGCTTCATGCCCCCGGCAAGTCGCTTCCCCCACCCACAAAATATCGCGCCAAACGTCGCCCAGATCCTGCGGATTCAAGCAGAGAACTTCCGGCGACTCCGGAAAACGGGCCAGCGTCGTGGCGAGATCATCCGGCGAAGCGGCGCAAACCTGGCACAAATCCTGCGTAATGATCAAATCTGGCGCCAATTCCGCGAGCGCCTCCGCATCTACTGAATAAAGGCTCTCCCCGCGCGAGACGTACTCACGCACTAGCCGGTCGATCTCGGCAGGGGGAGCGTCATGAGGCAACCGCGAATGAATCACTACGCGCTTCGTGCGCGCCTGCGTAGGAAAATCGCACTCATGGCTCACGCCAACAACCTCTTCATCGAATCCGAGAGCAAACAGGATTTCCGTGGCTGAAGGGAGCAAGGACACAATGCGCATGGCGAAACTCTAGCATAAGTACTTAGCGGCCGGATATCAGCGCAATACGCGACGACGTGAGAATTGCTTATCTTTTTACCATTATGGTAATTATGAGTTCAACTTCAGCCGATATGTGCTGAATTCTTGCTTGGTTTTGATATGGCAAAATCCAAAGCTGAAAAGAAAGAGCCGCCCACTTGTAATTGCGAGTGCGTTCGGTGTGACATTGGCAATCACTGCTTGAAGCGCCCGCTCTGCCAGCATCCTCGCTGGAACGAAATCCCGCCTAAGCGAAAGCGGCTTCAGGGTCGCTGACGCCGCTTGCACGAGCTTTTTTAAACTTTTCTTTTTTCACCCACTCTGCAAAGAGATGCTCGAATTCGTCCTGGGTGTAGATCCCTTTTTGAATCAGCAGCGAATTCATGGCGTAAACCGTCGCCTTGAACGCCTCATCCCGGGATGCCAATCTCATCGCTTGTTCGTAGGACATAAAGTTTCTACCTCCGTGCCATCCATCAAATGCAATCCATTATTGGCTGCCTCATAGTACCGCTGCCTGCTGTTTGCTGGCAACGTTCCTATAAGAGCTGGTCCCCTATTTATATAGAAAATATTTGCGGCGCGTTTGATCGAAATTAGCTAGGTCTGTCGACCAGCTGGCGACGATTTGCTCGGGTGAAACTCCGGTTTGTAGCTGACGGATGGTCTCTGAGTTGCCGACGAGGAAGAGCAATTTCGCCGGATCAAAGTTCTTAGGATAGAGCTTTTGCAATATGACGGCGATCTCCAACCCCGTGCGAACGGAACGAACCGCGGCGCGGTCCGCGATGCGAATGCCGACGCCTCCGCAACGCTGCCCGGCGTAAAGACCGGACACCGGGATGAAGGGTTGATCGGCGAAGCGTAAGCCCGGCAGATGAATGGCGTTCAACTTATCCGCGACGGCAATTCCGTCCATCCACGGCGCGCCAAATTCCTCGAAGGGCGTCTCCGTCCCGCGTCCAACCGAAACTCCCGCGTTCTGCAAAATTTCAATGCCAGGATAAACAATCGAGCCCTTCACTGTGCGGAGATTTGGCGACGGCGGTACCCAGCGAATGCCGGTGCTCTCGAAAAAATAATTGCGATGCCAGTTTTTCATGGCAATCACGTGCAGGTCGCAACCAATGTGATTTTCCGTGTTGAAGAATTGCGCAAGCTCGCCGATAGTGAGCCCGTATCGAATGGGCATAGGAAAGTAGCCGACAATGCTTGTTTTGTCGGAATCAAGGGTCGGCCCTTCGATAACCTCCCCGCCGAGAAGATTCGGGCGGTCCAGCACATAGAAGGCGATGCTGTGTTTTGCGGCTTCTTCCATGCCGTACGCCATCGTCGCCGTGTAGGTGTAAAAGCGCACGCCGGCATCCTGAATATCGAAAACGAGGGTGTCGATGCCGGAAAGCATCTCGTCCGTGGGTCGAAGCGATTCGCCGTACAGGCTATATGTGGTAAGCCCGGTTGTCGGATCCTTTGAAGATGCGTATTTTTCGTCGGCGCGGCCCGAGATGCCATGCTCAGGACTGAACAACGCGACAAGCTGCACACCGGGGGCGTGAAAAAATTGTTCGATCGAAGAGCGGCCTTGCGCGTCGAGGCCCGTGTGATTGGTGATCAATCCAATGTGCTTGCCGCGAAGAGGCGCGAATTTTTCCGCTTCAAGAACGTCGAGTCCCGTTTGCACCCGGCCTGGGCGGCCCGACTTCTTGGCGGCTGCATGCGAGGACGAACAGAGTGTGAACAAAAAAACGAGAACGAGCAACACAGTGAACTTTTTCTTGAGACCGCCACAAAGTCGAGGCAAAGCATTCCCTCCGGTTGTGCGTCACCAATGATATTCTGGAACGCTTCGTTCGGGGCTGCGTTGTGAGCATGAAGTGCGTGTGTTATATACAGGCGCAGGATCCGGGCGTCAACCGGGAGACCCACAACTGATGAAAGGACGCGGTACGGGCGTTCTGCTGTTCATTCCTTTTGGTTTGTTCTTTCTTCTTATGGCCCACACGACACGCAGTCAAAACAAGCCTTCCCCCACGCCCTCCATCTCTTCGACGCCCTCTTCTTCCACAAAAGATGCATCCGGCGCGAAGAAAGGTGTTACAGCGGCGAAGCCTGCGCAAAGACTTTCTCCGGCGGCCGCCCAATGGGTCGAAACGACGCTCGCCAAAATGACGCTCGACGAAAAAGTCGGCCAACTGATTTTCGCGACGTATCACGGAAGTTTCACCGCGACGGACGCGCCCGCCTACGCCGAGATTATGCGCGACGTCGAGAAACTCCATGTCGGCGGTTTCATCAACATCACGCAAAGTTCTCCGCTAGGCATCGTGAAAAGCCAGGCGTATCCGACGGCCGTGCTCTCGAATCAACTGCAAGCAAAATCAAAACTCCCGCTGCTGATCGGCGCCGACTTTGAACGCGGCACGGCCATGCGCCTGGATGAAGGAACATCGTTCCCCACGGCGATGGCGTTAGCCGCCGCGGGCAATACCAAAGATGCCTACACGATGGGAAAAATCACCGCGCTCGAAGCGCGCGCCGTAGGCATTCACTGGATCTACGCGCCGGATTCTGACGTGAACAACAATCCGGACAATCCCATCATCAACACACGTTCGTTTGGAGAGAAACCGCAGAAGGTCGCCGAGTACGTAACGGCCTTTGTTCACGGCGTGCAAGAAAACGGCGGCCTCGCAACAGCAAAGCATTTTCCCGGCCACGGCGACACCGCCGCGGATTCGCACATCGATCTCCCGGTGATTCGTGCGGATCGCGAACGCCTTGAGAGTTTAGAGCTAATTCCCTTTCGCGCCGCAATCGCAGCCGGTGCCGACAGCATCATGACCGGCCACCTCTCGATTCCCGCGCTCGAGCCGGATCCGAATACGCCCGCGACGCTTTCTTCAAATATTTTGACAGAACTCCTGCGCAAGGAACTCGGCTACCAGGGACTGGTAGTCACCGACGCAATGGACATGGGCGGCATCACGGTGCGCTACGCGCCGGGCGAAGCCGCGGTGCGCGCGTTTGTGGCGGGTGCGGACGCGCTGCTTATGCCGCCTGTGCCTGACGCGGCGATTGATGCGCTGAAGGACAGTGTGAAGTCCGGGCGCATTCCGCGCGAACGGCTCGATTCATCGGTGCGGAGAATTTTGCAGGCGAAGGCGCGGCTTGGTCTTTACAAAGAGCGGTTGGTGGATGTGAACGCGCTGAACAAAAATTTTGGCAAAGTGGAATGGCAGCGCGAAGCGCAAGAAATCTCAGATCGCGGCGTGACGCCGCTGCGGGACACAGCGCATCGCTTGCCACTCGATGGAACGAAACCGACGCGGGCGCTGCTCGTCGCGCTCTACGCCGATCCTGAACCATATCCAGGCGAAGATCTGGAGCGCGAGCTGCGCTCACGAGTGGACTCAGTGACCACGCTGCGAGCGGATACGCGATTCGTGAAAGCGGACAATTTGAAATTGCCGTCGCCGGACACGTACGACGTGGCGATTCTGGCTTTTTTTGTGAGGGTGAGCGACCGCAAGGGGAATGTGGACATTCCTGCGGAGCAGGCGGCGCTGGCGGAAAAAGTTTACAAGAACGGGAAGCCGGTGGTGACCATTGGATTCGGCAGCCCGTATTTGGTTGAGCATTTTCCGCAGGCGGAGACCTGGCTCGCGGCGTTCGGCATCAGCGACGTGGCGCAAATCTCTGTGGTGCGCGCTCTGTTCGGACAGATTCCCGTGCGCGGACACTTGCCGGTGACTGTTCCAGGCGTGGACATGAAGGCGGGATTTGGAATCGAACTGCCGGCGAATCCGATGACCGTTCAGCCGATGGATGTGCGCGCGGAAGGGCAGCTACAACCGGCGTTTGACGTGATCGAACACGCGATTGCGGATAAAGCTTTTCCCGGCGCGACGCTCGCGGTCGGCTACCGCGAACGCGTGGCGCTGCATGCGTTCGGCAAGCTGAGCTACGACGCGAAATCGCCGCAGACCAATGTGCGCACGATGTATGACGTCGCGTCGCTGACCAAGGTGATTGTGACAACCACGCTCGTGGAAAAACTCGTCGAGGGTGATTTTCATTCACCGCTACAACTGGATGCTCCAATCGAACGCTATTTGCCTGAATGGGCCAGCGGCCCTCAGCCAGAATGGCGGCGCAAAGTGACGGTGCGGCATTTGATGACGCACACATCGGGCCTGCCGCCGTTCAAAGAGTACTGGCGCACGTCAAAAGGCAAGCCAGACACACTGAAAATGATCTTTGCCGAACCGCTCGAATCCGAACCGGGAACGAAGATGGTGTACTCCGATCTCGGGATCATCTTGATGGCCGAGATTATCGAGCGCTTGACGGGGCGAACGCTCGACGACCTCGCGAAGGAATATATTTTCACGCCGCTGGCGATGAACGATTCGATGTATAAGCCGCCGAAAAAGCTTTGGCCGTTGATTGCGCCCACGGAATTTGACGCGAATTTCCGAAAGCGCCTGATCCAGGGCGAAGTCCACGACGAAAACGCTTTCGCCATCGGCGGCGTTTCCGGGCATGCAGGACTCTTCAGCACTGCGCCGGATTTGGCCGCGTTCTGCCAAATGCTGTTGAACGGTGGCGTCTACTCACATCAAAGAATCTTGCGACGCGCGACGATCGCGCAATTCACCGTGCCCCAACAACTCTCGGGTGGCACACGCACGCTCGGCTGGGTCGTGCCCACCGAAGGCAGCTCCAGCGGCCACTTCTTTTCGATGCACAGCTTCGGCCATACCGGTTTCACTGGCACTTCGATCTGGATCGATCCAGACCGCCAGCTTTTTGTTGTGCTGCTAACCAACCGCGTCAACCCCACGCGGGAAAACCACAAAATTGCCGATGTGCGACCAGCGCTACACGATGCGGTGATGCAGGCGCTAGGTTTGGCGACGGCGGCCCCGAAGTAATCGGCAAACCGCTGAAAGTTGTCCCCGGTACCCTCCCCCGTTTTTGTGTAAATATTGCAGACAAAGGACTTAACGTCCCTGCAAGTGGTTTAGAATCAACAGTTGCGAGAGGGCGTGTAGCTCGAGGGCGGCTTGGGCTAGGTCGGCGGGTTTGCCTAGGTCACGCCAGTAGGAGTTGTCGTGGCGGAAGGCTTGGATTTTTTGGCCTTGGGAGGAGAGACGGAGATAGGAATCGATGATGGAGAAGGGACCGGTTTCGGTGAGGAGGGGAAGGAGGCGTGGGGAGAGGATGTGGATGCCGGAGAAGGCAAGGGGCAGGAGGGGAGAGAGTTCCGGGGACGGAGGAAGTGGCGAGTGGTTAGTGGCGAGTGGCGAGTGGGGGCCGCGCGCATCTGTTGGCGGAGAAGAGAGATTTCTCGCTTCACTCGAAATGACGGGAGGGTGGGGGCTAGAAATGACGGTGTTTTTTTCGCTGATGCGGCGGCCGGAGAGTTGGAGTTGGTTGTTGAAGAGGAGTTGGCGGGAGGATTGGCGGGATTGGACGGCTAGAGTGGCTAGGGCGTGATTTTCTTTGTGGAATTGGAGCATGGCAGCAAGGTCGATGGCGCTGATTACGTCCACGTTGTGGAGCAGGAACGGTTCGTCGGAGGCAGCCGAAGCACTGGGACTTGAGGATGGGCGAGATGAGTTTTCTTCAAAAAACCATGCGGCTTTTTTTAGGCCGCCGCCGGTGTCGAGGAGTTGATCATCTTCGCGGGAGATTTCCAGGCGCATGCCGAAATTATTTTTGGATTTGAGATACTGCACGACCATGCCGGCAAAGTGATGGACGTTGATGATGGCCTCGGTGACGCCGAAGGCGCGGAGGCGGGTGAGGGTGATTTCGAGGAGAGTGCGGCCGTCGATTTCGGCCAGGGCTTTGGGGCGGGTGTCGGTGAGCGGGCGGAGGCGGGTGCCTAGGCCGGCGGCTAGGATCATGGCTTTCATGGGAGATACCAGCGAGTAGCGGGTGATGAGTAGTGAGTAGTAAAAAAAAGCGCGGAAAAAGATTTAACGCAGAGGGGCGCAGCGACGCAGAGGACGCAGAGTTCGGAGAAAAGCGAAGGAGAAAACCTGGCGGTATTACGCGAGCGATTTGAAGCGTCGAAGAGAGATTCCTCGCTGCGCAGGCCGATCGGTTCGCAGAAGCGAACCGATGCAGAAAAATCGGCCTGCTCCGCTCGGAATGACCGTTGGGGGGCGGCGTTGGGGAGGATCATTTGCGTAGGTTTTCCAGGCCGAGGTGGCGGAGTTGGACTTCTATGCCGGGTTTGGAGCGCAGACGTTTGCCTAGTTGTTCGGCTAGATAGACGGAGCGGTGCTGGCCGCCGGTGCAGCCGAAGGAGACCATCAAATTTTTGAAGCCGCGACTTTGGTAGCTGGCGATGCTGGCGTCAACTAGCGAAAGGACGCTGGCGAAATACTGATGGACGGTTTCTTGTTGATTAAGATACTCGATGACCGGGGCGTCCTGGCCGGTTAGCGATTTGAACCGCTCCTCGCGGCCGGGATTGGGGAGGCTGCGGCCGTCGAACACGAAGCCACCGCCGTTGCCAGTTTCGTCTTGCGGCAATCCTTGGTGAAACGAAAAACTGAAAACGCGGACGACAAGATTGTCGGCTTCGCTTGCGAGGCCTTGCAATTTTTCGGAGGCGAGCATGCCTTGGAACGCGCCCATTAATGCGGGGAGAGCGATAGGCAGCTCGGCTTGATGCAGCAACCAGCGGAGATTTTTCAGCGCGTAGGGGACGCTCTGGAGAAAGTGGGCTTTGCGTTCGTAGAAGCCGCGGAAGCCGTAGGCGCCGAGCGCTTGCATGATGCGGACGTAGACGTAGGCGTAGTAATAGCTCAGGAAGGCTTCGCGATCGACCGGGATAAATTTTTCGAGCGCGCGAAGATAGTCGTAGAGAAGCTGCTGGCGAAGATCGGGAGGGAGATCGGCTTTGGCATCGTAGAGAAGCGAGGCGATATCGTATTGCAGAGCGCCTTTTCGGCCGCCCTGGTAGTCGACGAAATAAGGCTGGCCTTCACGAAGCATGATGTTGCGCGACTGAAAATCGCGATAGAGAAAATAGTCGCGCGGGGCGCTGAGAAGAAAATCAGTGAGGCGGCTGAAATCCTCCTCGAGAGCGTGCTCGTTGAACGAAATGCCCGCCAGTCGCAGAAAATAGTATTTGAAATAGTTGAGGTCCCAGGCGATGGATTGGCGGTCGAAGCTGGAGATGGGGTAGCAGACGGAGTAGTCGAGATCGCGGCCGGCTTCCACCTGAAAGCGCGGGAGCGTGGCAACGACTTTCTTGTAGGCTTCGACGACCTGAGGTGCGACGACTCCACCGTGGCGATTTTTTGAAAGAAATTCGAAGAGTGTGGTATCGCCGAGGTCCTCTTCGAGATAGGCACCGCTGTAGAGATCTTCGGCGTAGATTTCGGGTACGGGAAGATTGTGCTTGCGAAAATGTTTGGAGAAGGCGAGGAAGGCGGCGTTTTCTTCGCGGACGTTGTAGAGAATGCCGATAGCAGTGCGCGCGCCGGCGCCGAGGCGGATGATTTTTCGACCGGAACCGCCCAGTTCGCCCTGCAAGGGCTGGACACGGTCGACGAGCGCGTGGAAGTGTTGTTCGAATAGCCCTTTGAGAACGTCGATGGACATAGTTTCCGGCCAAACTGGTTCTGACGACTTCAGCAAGCAAACCGTTTTCTAGCATAGCCGATTCCATGTGAGGTGATTTGGGTGGAAGTGAACGAGTGTGCCTAGAAATATCGAGGATGATAGGGTGTCGGTGGCACAGGCTTCAGCCTGTGCTCTTGGCGCGAGGATTGGGGTAACGATCACGCCGCAATGCGGTTGGTGGATTGGAGAGCATGCGGCGGGCTCGCGCGGTGCATGGTTATAATTGTCGGATGCGTTCTCAGACAAAAGATAAGAGAAGGACGGAGCAGCGGCTGGCTTCTTCGAAGAATCTCGATCGCATGACAGCTCTGGAGATCGTGCGGTTGATGAACCGCGAGGATCGCAAGGTGGCGGCGGCGGTGAGGCGAGAGTTACCGGCGATTGCGCGGGCGGTGGATGCGATTGTTGCGGCGATGCGCGGGAGCGGGCGATTGATTTATGTGGGGGCGGGATCGAGCGGGAGGATGGCGATGCTGGATGCGGCGGAGATCCCCCCGACGTTTGGCGTTCCGCACGAAACGATACGGGCATTCATTGCGGGAGGGAGGCAAGCCGTGACGGGCGCAGTGGAAGGCGCGGAAGATGCAGCGCACGCTGGCGTGGACGCTTTGCGAGGAGCGAGAGTGGGGAAGGGAGACGTGGTGGTGGGAATTGCGGCGAGTGGAACGACGCCTTATGTGTTGGCGGCCATCAACTATGCGCGGAGACGCGGTGCGACCACCATCGCGATCACTTCGAATGAGCACATGCCGCTAGCACAGCGCGCGGAGATTGCGATAAGCGTGGAGATCGGGCCAGAAGTGTTAACCGGGTCGACGCGATTGAAGGCGGGGACATCGCAGAAGATGGTCTTGAACATGCTCAGTACGGCTGTGATGGTGAAGTTGGGGCATGCGTATGAGAACTTGATGATTGATGCGGTTTTGACGAATGAGAAGCTTCACGGGCGTGCAGTGCGGATTTTGATGGAAGCGAGTGGCGCGGGTGTGTCTGCGGCAGAGGACGCTTTGCGGGCGGCGGGACACAGTATGCGCGTGGGGTTGGTGATGCTGAAGCTTGGTGTGGATGCGAAAGAGGCTCGGAAACGATTGACGGCGGCGAGGGGAAATTTGCGGAAGGCGTTGGGGGAATGAAGAAAAAGATTTAACGCAGAGGCAGAGACACAGAGACTGCAGAGAAGAATAAGCAAGACGGAAAAAAAGGAAAGAACGCGAGGATGGACAAGTTTCTAATTCGGGGCGGGAAGGCGCTGCGGGGAACCGTGGCGATTAGCGGGGCGAAGAATTCCGCGCTGCCGGTGATGGCGGCGGCGTTGCTTACGGCGGAGAAGGTTTCCGTCCACAACATTCCAAGAGTGCGTGATCTGGTCACGATGAGCAAGTTGTTGACGTTTATGGACGCGAAGGTGTCGGTGACGGAGATGCCGGCGAGCGACTACGTGATTGAGGCGCCGACATTGAATCATGCGGAGGCGCCGTATGAGTTGGTGAAGACAATGCGCGCGTCGATCTTGACGCTGGGGCCGTTGATGGCGCGACTCGGAGTGGCGCGCGTTTCGCTGCCGGGAGGGTGCGCGATTGGAGCGCGGCCGGTGGATTTACATTTGTCGGCGCTGGAAAAGATGGGCGCGGAAATCACCATGTCGCATGGATATATCGAGGCGAAAGTACCGGGGTACGGAGCGAAAGGCAGGCGCTTGAAGGGCGCGCACATCGTATTTGAGAAAATCACGGTGACGGGGACGGAAAATATTTTGATGGCGGCGACCTTAGCGGACGGCCAGACCGTCTTGGAAAACTGCGCGCGCGAGCCGGAAGTGACGGACCTTGTCGTGATGCTGCGGAAGATGGGGGCGCAGATCGAGGGAGACGGAACGGCAACGCTGCGCATTCGCGGCGTCCGCGAATTGCATGGAACGGAACATAGCGTGATTCCGGACCGCATCGAGACGGGGACTTTTCTTGTGGCCGGTGCGATTACGGGTGGAGATTTAACGCTTACGAATTGCGAACCGAAGCATCAGGGCGCGGTGATCGCGAAACTGCGAGAAGCGGGCGCGTGCATCGAGACGGTGGACAAAACGACTTTGCGGTCGCGCGGCGGGAAAAAGCTGCTCGCCGCGGACATGACGACCGAGGAGTATCCGGGATTTGCGACGGACATGCAGGCGCAGTATATGGCGCTGGCGACGCAGGCGGAAGGTACGTCCGCGATTACCGAAACTATTTTTGAGAATAGATTCTTGCATGCAAGCGAAATGATTCGCATGGGTGCGAATATCTCGATCGAGGGGCGGCGCGCCGTGGTGCACGGGCCGGCGGCATTGTCTGGAACGACGGTGCAGGCTTCGGATTTGCGGGCGAGCGCGGGGCTGGTGTTGGCGGGATTGGTGGCGAGCGGAGAGACAGTGATTGAACGCGTATATCATATCGACCGCGGGTACGAGCACATTGTGGAGAAATTGCGGAGCGTGGGTGCGGACATCGAACGGGTGCATGGCACGGGGTCGTGAGTGCAAGCCGACGGTGCACTCCCACGCGCACCAGGAGTGCCGCAATTGAAAATGAAAGAGGCCCCCGAAAAATCGGGGGCCTCTTAAGTTTGTGAAGTGAGACGAAATTATTCGCTGGAGCCGGAATCGCCGCCGGAGCTGACTTCGCTGCCGGAGGAGCCCTGTTGGCCTCCGCCGCTGGCGGCTGCTTTTTGTTGCTTCTCGCGGGCTTCCTTGATCAGGGCTTTGCGCGAGAGGCGGACTTTGTTGCCCTCGATGGAGAGAACTTTTACGAGGACCTGGTCGCCGAGCTTCAGCTCGTCGCGAACGTCGCGGATACGATGTTCGGAGATTTCGCTGATGTGCAGGAGGCCGTCGGTGCCGGGGAAAAGTTCGACGAATGCGCCGAACTCCGCGAGGCGAACGACTTTGCCGAGATAGGTTTTGCCGATTTCGGCGGAGGCGGTGACGTCGCGAACCATTTGCAGGGCCGCATCGCCGCCGGCGCCGCTGGTGGAGAAGATGTGGACGGTGCCGTCTTCGAGGACGTCGATTTTGACGCCGGTGGCTTCGATGATGGACTTGATCTTCTTGCCGCCCGGACCGATGAGGTCGCGGATCTTGTCCTGAGGAATCTTCAGCT
>Ga0209448_10000030_pt1 | contig 52635 bp, 51 predicted proteins | sample BogFormECP14_OM2_FD_188245 | JGI IMG/M metagenome (GOLD analysis project Ga0209448, IMG submission 188245) | Bog forest soil microbial communities from Calvert Island, British Columbia, Canada - ECP14_OM2 (SPAdes) (version 2) | ecosystem: Environmental > Aquatic > Freshwater > Wetlands > Bog ... | reverse complement strand
AGCCGACACATTCATCGCTTTGTCGTTCAGCCGCGCGCCACTTCCAAGTTCAGCGGTGAACATCTCGTCACGCGTCGGATCGTAAATCACTCCCGCGATCCGTTGTCCCCGGCGCTCCACCGCGAGCGAAACGCAAAACACCGGATAGCCGTGCGCAAAGTTCGTGGTGCCATCGAGCGGATCGACGTACCACTTGTACTCGCTACCGGTTTCGATCCGAGTTCCCTCTTCACCCATCACATCATGAGTCGGAAACTGGTGGCGAATCCTCTCCAGAATCAGCGCTTCCGACTTTCGATCGGCAACCGTGACCAGGTCCACGTCGCCCTTATACTCGATCTTTACGTGCTGCCGGAAGTAGTCCATCAGCAGACTGCCCGCTTCACGGGCCATCGCCTGCATCGGAGAAATCAGGTCCAAAGATTGAGTGGATGTCATTCGACTTCCAGGCTTTCATCCTTAGGATTGAAACTGAGTGTGGGCCGTATTCACACGGTCATCTTGAGCGAAGCGAAAGACCTAATGCATTGTAGCATTCGAATTCATAGGTCCTTCGCTTCGCTCAGGATGACAACATACTATGTGCTATTTCTTCTTGCTGTCTTCCGCGATATACATGATCTCGTGCTTGAAGATGAACAGATTCGGGCCATCGTCGCGGGTCACGCGCACCATGTTCTTGTCGTAGTACTCAATCCAGCCGCGGACCACCTCGCCGTCGGCGAGTTTCAGGCTCACAACTTTCTGTTTTTCTCCCAGCGCCTTTAGATAGGCCGCTTCTTCAAAAGTCTCGTCCGGCGGCGGCGGGCGCTTCTTGCCAAAGTTGGGATTTCCCTGCGGTAACGGCATCCTGTTATTCTACAACGTCGCGCCGCAGGCTCAGAATTTCTTCCATCGCGCTCCCCTTTTGATACCATCGGCCAATGCTTCAGAACCCAAAGCGCCCCCGTCGGCTGAAGCCGCTGTGGAGGGCGGCGATAGAGACCGCGTCTATCGTCTTCCTCTTTTATTCCAATCTTTTGATGGGAGAATTCACGTCCAGCAACGGGAAAGGAAAGACTTTGGCGTTCGCCGCAAGAGATATTTTTACGGCGACGAATTTCGTTATCGCCATTGTTTCTGCGCTAATTGGCTATTTTGTGTTTGAACACCTTAGGAAAACGGTCTAGGTGCCGCTTTCCGCACTGCGCCGCTAACCTTTCTCCGTTGGGAGGTAGAACGCCGCTTCAACCGGCCGCACCACCCGTGGTATCCACAGCGGGCGGCGCAGTCCTCCCGGCCCCGGAGCCGGACGAGTCAGCGCCTTCCATCGCTGATAAACCGCGAAGGAGAGATTGGTATCAACGAAGATGTCACCGTAACGGTCGCCCGCGCCGGCCCGCTCCACGCGCACCATCTGGTGCCAGCAGTGCATGCCGGTGATGGGGTCGGGATGCACCGGGAACGTGAGGTTCTGGTGCACGCCGGCGTCGCTCCACCAAACGCGCTTCGTATCCGGATCGCTTGTCTCGTAGGGCTCCACTCCCGAAGTCTGGCGCATCTTCCATTGCCCTTTGCCGACTTCTTTCAGATCGACCCATGCGCTCGACATGCGTTCCACGTGATCCTCTTTATTAAGACGCCAACGCCCCATATGGTGGGAACAGGCAACCACGCCCGGCGTCAGTCCCTCGGTGACCCACGCATGCAATACGAAAAAACCGATTTCGGTATGCACTTTGAGCAAGTCGCCCGTGTTAATGCCGCCGAGCTCTTTCGCGTCCACCGGATTCACCCAGAGCGGATTCTTGTGCGCAATCTCGTAAAGATACTTCGAGTTTCCCGATCGCGTGTGGATGAGGTGAGGCAACCGAAAAATCGGCAGCAGCGTGTACACTTCGCCGTTCGAGTCTTTCGGCCACTCCACCAGCGGCATGTATCGTTTATCGAAATCCGGACCGAAATCCTCCCCCGGCTTCGCCATCGACGCCGCCTGCGCCGACCGATGAATGTGGCTGCGATAGTATTCCGGAAGCGCAAATTCCGGCCACTTCCAGTCGGCCATCGTTTTCGAAAATAACTCCAGTTTCCGTGACGGTGTGTTGTAGCCGACGACGGCCGCGCCATCGACCATCACGCCTACCGCTTTGCCATCTTTTGTCACCACGCCGTTCGCTTCGACTTTCGATCCCGAAAGGTCAGCCGGAGCCACCGGCTTCTCGTTCTGCTTGTAGACGTCAGTGGTCACTTCGTAGGCGCCGTACTTGCGCATGTATTCCAGCGGCTTCAATCCCTCTTTCGCCGCGGCTTCGGGCAAGCCGGGAACTGAATTTTCAAAAATCCATCCGTAGTACTCGTCGACTGTCAGCTTCTTTCCGGGATGATACGGAGATTCGAACCACTGCCGGATTCCCATCGATCCGTCCGGATCGATCGCCCACGAAAGGTTGATCCAGAATTCATCCTCTTCCCAGACCTCTCCCGGATTCGCCTGATACGTGTAATCGAACTTCTTCCCTTCCCTTTCCTGCAGAACGCGCAGCACGGGCTGCCGAAAGCCGATCCACTTTCCGGCGTAAGACTCCTGGCTCATCAAGTCGTGACGCTCGGAACTGAAGCCCATGGGCAAAACGTAATCCGCAAACCACGCAGTCTCGCTCCAGGTCGGCGTCAGCGCAGCGTGCAAGCCGACTTTCTCTTCGTCGCGCAACATTTCGATCCAGGAAAACCCGTCGGGATAAGTCCATACAGGATTGAACACGCGAGTGAAATAAGCTTCGATGCGGCCGCGGCCTTCCTTCAGAAAATGAGGAAGAAGGGGCGACATTTCATGGGTGCACAGCGGCCATTCCTGCGGGTAGAGCAGTTCGTTCCAGCGTTTCTGCGGCGGCGGATTTTTGTACGGGCGCGGCACAAACTTGTTCCACGCATTCAGATTGTGTCCGCCGGGAGTTCCAACCGACCCAGTCAGCACGTGAAGCAGCATCAAAGCGCGTGCCGGTTGCCATCCACCCAGATTGCCGGACGCGCTGCCCCGCCACAGATGCGATGCGAAGCGACTGCCAGCGGCCGCGATCTCGCGCGCTGTCTTGACGATGACTTCAGCTTTCACTCCGCTTTCTTTTTCCGCAAACTCCGGCGTGAACTTCGCGTAGTGCCGCTTCAACGCTTCAATCAGCGCCTCGAAACTTTGGCCCTTCGCGGAAAAGCCGTCGACTTCGAGTTCTTCCCAGTTCGTCCAGTTCTTCACGAACGTGGCGTCGAACCGATTTTCGCTCAGGATGACCATCGCCATCGCCAGCAGCACCGCTGCTTCGGTCCCCGGATAGCTTGGCATCCAGTAATCCGCCATGCTCGCCGTATTCGAAAGCCGCGGGTCCATGACGGCGAGTTTCGCTCCCGCCATCTTTCCCTCGATAATGCGCTGCGCATGCGGATTGAAATAGTGGCCGGACTCAAGATGCGCGGAAAGCAGCAGAATAAAGCGCGCGTTGGCGTGGTCCGGAGACGGCCGGTCGGCATAGTGCCACAGCAGGTAGCCCAGCCGCGCCGACGACGAGCACACATTCGTGTGCGAGTTGTGACCGTCGATGCCCCACGCCTGCAAAGTCCGTTCCATGATGAAGTCGTGACCCGGCCGGCCCACGTGGTACATGACTTCTTCGCCGCGATTTTCCTGAAACGCTTTGCGTATGCGCGCCCCGAAAGTCTCCAGCACTTCGTCCCATGAAGTCCGCATCCACTTTCCGCCGCCGCGCGGCCCGGAGCGCTTCATCGGATAAAGGATGCGATCGGGATCGTGAATTTGAGTGATCGTCGCCGGGCCCTTCGCACACAGGCGTCCGCGGCTCGCCGGATGCTTCGGGTTGCCTTCGAATTTTGCGACTTGTCCGGTTTCCTTATCGACGTAGGCGAGAAGCCCGCACGCCGATTCGCAATTGAAGCAAATAGTCGGAACCAGCTGGTAATGCTTTTCGACGCGGCGAGGCCAGGCGTCGGGGTCGTACTCGACCCAATCGTCCCATTTCTCGACCGGCGGGTACGAAGAGAGATGACTGCCGTCGCGCTTGAATTCGGTCATGGCTGACTCTCCATATGCGTTCAACCTTAATTATGACGTTGTAGAGACGGGGCTTGCCCCGTCTCCGCATGCGCCACATCCGCCGTCGGAGACGCGGCAAGCCGCGTCTCTACGGGCAATTAGCTGTTCGGCACACTCTGGCCGGCCATCACGAAGCACCATTCGAAAATCAGAAGTCCCGCCAGCGCCAGCACGCTCGCCAGTCCAGCTACCATGCGGTTGGACGCAGCGAACAACTGAGAACCAGTCACCAGTAGTAACAGTACCAGCGGAATAATTCCCCCGAGTACGACGCCTCCGCCCCAGAACGCGCGCGCGAACGGACCGCGCGTCATCAGTCGGGCCCCGTAACGCGCATTGTCCGTAGTGTGCGGCATCACAACTTCGCCGAGCAGCATGAGCACGTGCAATCCCAAAGTGATGATCAGCGCGGGAACCGCGATGAAAATCGCCTGGGTTGAACCACCGATCGCGTCCGGAAGCAGCGCCAGCACCGCCGATCCGCAGAGCAAAGCTTGGACAATCAAATGCGCTGGCAGGAGCGGCGTTTGCCACAGGTCGCGCCCTTCGCACTGTCCAAAAAGATACGCAGTGTAGGCGGCCGCGAAAAATCCTACGAGCACCGTGGGCCACAACAACACGGTGATGATAACGGAAAATCCCGCCACCGCGCCCAACCAGAACACGCCACACAAACCGCTGTATGCGATCAGAATGAACGCGCCCCGCGCCAGCCACGATTTACTTTGCGGAGTAAACACCACACGGAGAAATCGTTCCTTGTGATCGAGATCCCAAACCAGCAGCACGGTGGTCAACGCGGTGAACAGCAACGCGACCGTCGCCAGCGCAATATCGCGGACCCGGTTGCCCGACAATCTTCCGAGCGCCATCGCGATCGCTGGCACGGCAAGCACACCGGAAGCGATCGACTTGGTCCAACAGTAGGCCGGCACTTGCCAGCCCCACGGCCGCGCATGAGAAACGTCATACGCCGCGAGCGCATTCTCCTGCAGCAACGGACTATCCGGCGGATAGACGGCGCCGCCGCCAAGCACCGCCGCATTCCGCTGCGACCACATGTAAATCGATTCATGCCGCGCCGCCGTCGGCACGATCGCACTTTCATCGGCGTCGATGTAGTAAAGCTTGGGCAGAGTTCTCTGCTCGGGTTTACGGACGCGCACCGGTTCCCGCGCCACCAGTTGCGCCGCCTCACTTTGCGGATCGCTGAGATCGCCGGCAATGATGGCGTGCTCCGGACACACAATTACGCACGCGGGTTCGAGTCCAACCTCGGTGCGATGCGCGCAGAAATGGCATTTGGTGGCAGTGCCATCGTCTGGATCCATGTAGATCGAATCGTACGGACAGGCTTGCATGCAGGCTTTGCAGCCAATGCAGCGCTCGGAATTGAAATCGACAATTCCGTCCTTGCGCTGGTACATCGCCGTCACCGGACAGATGGTGACGCACGGAGGCTTCTCGCAGTGGTTGCAGCGCGTAACTTGAAAGACGCGGCGTGTGTCGGGAAAGACGCCTTTCTCGACGTACTTAACCCAGGTCCGGTTCACGCCCACCGGCACGTGGTTTTCGGTTTTGCACGCCACCGTACAGGCGTGACATCCGATGCACTTGCGGTTATCGATTACGAAGCCGTAGTTCATCCGCTGGAAGTCTCGACCCAAAACAATCAATCATACTTGGGTGCGCGCGAAACGGGAGTGATGTTGTTGAGGCTGGTCGCGCCATTGCGAATGGGGCGCGGGCTAAATCTGGTAGTCGATATCCTCCATGATCCGTTGCATGGATTCGGAAAGCGGTTCGCTTCCGCCCGTGCCCTCCAGTTGACGCACACGCTCCGCCAGCCGGTTCACCTCAGACGCGACCGCTGCCAAGGCCTCGGAAAGCGGATCGTTGATCTGCTTGGGGTCGGTAATCACCACGCGTTTGCCTTCCCGGAAAATGATGTGTCCGGGCACGCCCACCACCGTGGAATCATCTGGCACATTGCGCAGCACCACCGATCCGGCTCCAATCCGGCAATTGCTGCCCACCGTGATGTTGCCCAGAATCTTCGCGCCGCCGCCGACCACCACACTGTCGAGAAGCGTCGGGTGCCGCTTCCCGTGTTCCTTGCCGGTTCCGCCAAGGGTCACACCCTGATAGAGCGTGACGCCCTCGCCGACCACGGCAGTCTCGCCAATCACCACGCCCATGCCATGATCGATGAACAAGCGTCGGCCGATCTGGGCCCCGGGATGGATCTCGATACCGGTGAGCAGGCGCGCGACCTGCGACAACCAGCGCGCCAGTAGAAAAAACTTATGGTTCCATAACCAGTGATTCATGCGGTAAAACCACACCGCATGCAGCCCGGAGTAGCAGAGATAAACTTCCAGGCGAGACTTCGCCGCAGGATCGCGCTCCAGCACGGTGGCAACGTCCTCGCGGATTAGCGACAACAGATGCGGCATGGGCCCAAGATTCGAGATTAAAGGTTCGAGATTAAAGACTCGAGATTAAAGACTAACGATCAGGCCGGAACCTGCGACGTCGGAATCTGCAACGCCTGGTTCCGCAGTCCTTCGAAGAGGATACTACTCAAGTAGCGCTCGCCGAACGAGGGCAGCACCACAACGATCAGTTTACCGGCATTCTCCGGACGACGCGCCACCTGCAAAGCCGCAACCACTGCCGCTCCCGAAGAGATGCCAACCAGCAACCCCTCTTCGAGCGGCAGCCGCCGCGCCATGTTAATGGAGTCTTCGTTCGATACGGCGATGACTTCGTCAACGTAATCCCGCCGCAGGATGCTCGGGACAAATCCGGCGCCGATTCCCTGAATCTTGTGCGGCGCTGGCTTTCCGCCGGAAAGCACCGGGCTATCGGTCGGCTCCACGGCAATCGCCTTGAACGACGGCTTCTTGGGCTTGATGTATTCGGAGACGCCGGTGATGGTTCCGCCGGTTCCGACGCCGGAGATCAGAAAATCGACGCGGCCGCCCGTGTCATTCCAAATCTCGGGGCCGGTAGTTTCGAGGTGAATCTTCGGATTCGCCGGGTTGTCAAATTGCTGCAGCATGTACGCGTCTGGAGTCGCGGCCAGCAATTCCTCGGCCTTCAGAATCGCTCCCTTCATTCCCCGTGGTCCGGGCGTAAGAACGATCTCGGCGCCCAAAGCCAGCAGCAGCACGCGCCGCTCCAGGCTCATGGTCTCGGGCATGGTGAGGATGAGCTTGTAGCCTTTCACGGCGGCCACAAAGGCGAGAGCGATTCCGGTGTTGCCGCTGGTGGGCTCGATCAGAACGGTTTTCCCGGGCTGAATCCGGCCGGCCTTTTCGGCGTCGGCAATCATGCTCACCCCGATGCGGTCTTTCACGCTGCCCAGGGGATTCTGGCTCTCCAACTTCGCTACGACTTCGGCAACCGCGCCCTCGGTAACGCGGTTCAGCCGCACCAGCGGCGTGTGGCCAATCAGTTCCGTTACATCCTTTGCGATTTTCATAAGACTTTAGATTATCGATAGTCCCGTTCGACTCTCTCTATATTCCAGATTCAAGGGATGCAGATCGCGCTTAGTGGGTCAATGCGACTTTTGGTTCCGTCTGTTCATGGCTAACCCGAAGACTAGTCCCAAAGCTACTCCGATTCCGACCCCGACCGGGATGTTATGTAGCGCAACTCCGATCCCCGCTCCAGCGGCGATGCCGATACCCACTCCCAGACCCAGGTAGTTCTTCATTGTGCCTCCAATAATTCCGCAAATTTTCTCTAGACTCCACATCTGTCCTCGCGAGCCCGGCGACCGGCCCACTGCCCCATCACACACCGGTTTCGGCTAGCTTTGGCGCGGTTTTCGTCGTCCCACCCGCGCCAGGATGCGCCGCACCTTCTTGGGAGAAATCGAGAGCCGGGCCGCCACCCGGGACACTTTGCGGCCTTCGCGCTCCCACACCCGCGCGATCACAATCTCCGCAAATTCTTCGCTGATTTGACGGAACGTTTTCTCGCCCACCGCTCCCTGCGACCAGGCCTTCAGCGCCGGATGCACACTTCCCTTACGAAGAATCTTCGCGCCTAGCGTCTGCAGATCCTGCCACATGTTGTTGTCGGGCTGATTCGCACCGCAGGAAGCCCGCGCCAGGTCATACGACTCGCGCGCCGCCTCCGGATTATCGAAAAACGAATTGCACTGCGTCAATCCCTGCCACAGATGCGCATTCGCCAGCAACAGATGATGCTGGGTGTGCTTCGCCAGTTCGATCGCCTCTTGACTGAACTCGAGTGCCCGGCGCGCGTGGCTTCCCGGATCGGCACCCTCGCCAATTTCTTCTTCCACCTTCGCATTTTCAATCATGCACTCCAGAATGCGCGCCCGGCCCATCAGAATGTAATCCTGCTTCTGTTCGGCCACGTCGTACGCGGAGGCGGCTTCTTCTTCGGCGCGCTGAAAATCTCCGCCATCGAGGTGGATGTAAGCCGCATTCATGTAAACCGTGCCGACTCCGTGATGGCTGGGACGCTGCTGGTAGATGGCCCGGGCGGCCTCCAGATGCTCGAGCGCTTCGCGGCGAAGCTGAGTCAATCGGCTGCGATAGTCATGCTTGCGCGAATCGCGGTCTTTGGCATCGCGTGCGGCGGAATCGCGTCCCGTGGCGGCTGTTGTTTTCCGCCGCCGCTGGGCATCGCGGTCAATTCTTTTCTGCAACTGAAGAGCGATCCCACGTTTGGCAAGCGCCATATTGGCCAGCGACCGCGCCAGGTTTGGATGCCGCGGATCGCGCTGACCATAATGCCGAATGGCGCTCTCGAAAAACTCAACCGCTTTATCGAAACGGCCTTCCCGGCGCGCCATGCGTCCGTAGAAGGATTGAATGTTGCCCAGCGTCACGTAATCATCGGTCTCGCGGAGTGCGTTTTCCGCTGTCTGCGAGATGCGTACCGCTTCTTTCCATTTGCCCTGCTGAAACAAAAGCCAGCTCTCGAGCACCTGCATCACCGCCGCCATGCGCAGATGGCCTAACGCGAGCGCCAGGTCTCTTCCCTTGCCGGTAAAGATCAGGGCCTCATCGTAGTCGCCCTTTCTCCGCAGGCAGCGCCCCTTCCAGAAATAAACAATGGCCAGCAGAAACCGGTCGTCCAGTTCTTCGCCTAAGCTCAGGACGAAATCAAAATGACCAATCGCCGTTTCCATCGCCTCCTCCACCATCGCAGACATTCCCTCGGCCATGCGCAGGCAGATGTAGTCGGCGATCGGAAGTTTTGAGCGCAAGCCTGGGTCTAAGTGTTCAAACCGCCTCAAAATGTCCTGCAGCGGCGGCCCGCTGAATCCAATATCCGTCCATATCGCGAGGTGCGCCACGAAGCGTGCAGCATTCTCTTGGGAGGGATCGAGCTGGGCGATCAGATTCTGCCGCGATTGCAGGCACCGAATCCCGCGGTCGATCTCGCGTGCGGCAACATGTTCCTGCAACTGCGAGAGGAAGCCTGCGTCAATCGGTGCAAGGTCAATCGGGGAGTTGGCGGGAGTTCTGCGTGCGCCCATCAATTGACGTTCTAGTCTAATAAATCATAACTGGCAAGCGTCAGAAACTCCGCAAATTCCTGGCTCGTCGTCAACTCTTCGAGGAGATTGGCCGCCTGCCGCAGCTTTTCGTCATTATTTTTGTTGCTGCCCAACTCCGCCGCCCTCTGATGGATGATCTCTTTGACCATTTCTTCCGTTACCAGTCTGCCATCCTTAAGATGCGCGCCGTGCCTCACCCACTGCCACACTTGGGCGCGGCAGATTTCCGCGGTCGCCGCATCCTCCATCAGGTTGTAAATGGGAACACAGCCCGATCCCTGCAGCCACGAATGCAGGTACTGTAATCCCACGTCGATGTTCCAACGTAGACCTTTCTCGGTGATATCGCCCTTGGGTGCCATAAGCAGGTCTTGCGCTTGCACTGTCCGCGCCGATTTCCGGCTTGAGGAAATCTGGTTCGCTTCGGGCATGTACTTATCGAAAATTTCCTTGGCCACCGAAACCAGGCCGGGATGCGCCACCCAGGTTCCGTCATGGCCGGCATGCACTTCGCGGAGTTTGTCGCGCCGCACTTTCTCCAGCGCCTGTTCGTTGGCCGCCGCATCATTGCGGATGGGAATCTGCGCCGCCATTCCACCCATCGCATGGATGCCACGCCGATGGCAGATTTGAATCAGCAGCTCGACGTAGGAGCTGAGGAAATGCGTCTCCATCGTGACCTCAGACCGGTCCGGCAATACGAATTCAGGATGCGCGCGAAACTTCTTGATGTAGCTGAAAATGTAGTCCCAACGCCCACAGTTCAGGCCGGAGGAATGCTCGCGCAATTCGTAAAGAATCTCGTCCATTTCGAACGCCGCCAGAATGGTTTCGATCAGCACGGTGGCGCGAATCGATCCCCGCGGAATGCCAAGTTCGTCCTGGGAAAACAGGAACACGTCATTCCACAGCCGGGCTTCCAGGTGATTCTCCAGTTTCGGCAGGTAGAAGTAAGGGCCAGTGCCTTTGCTCAGCAAGGTCCGCGCGTTGTGAAAGAAGAACAGGCCAAAATCAAACAGCGCTCCCGAGATCGGTTTCCCCTCGACCAAAAAGTGTTTTTCGTCCAGGTGCCAGCCTCGCGGCCGTACCACCAGCGTGGCCAAGTTGGACCCCAGCCGATACTGCTTTCCCTCCGGACTCTGGTAGCGAATCGTTCCCCGAATTGCGTCCCGCAGATTCTGCTGGCCTTCAATGTTGTTGCTCCAGGTCGGCGTATTCGAGTCCTCGAAGTCGGCCATATAAACGTTGGCCCCTGAGTTCAACGCGTTGATGATCATTTTGCGATCGACCGGCCCGGTAATTTCCACGCGGCGATCGAGCAAATCCTTCGGGATCGGCGCCACTTTCCACTCGCTTTGGCGGATTTCAGCCGTCTCCGGCAGAAAATCTGGCAGCTTGCCGTGATCGATTTCCTGCTGCACGGTTTGCCGCCGCGCCAGCAGTTCCTGCCGCCGGGGCTCGAACCGAGCCGCCAGTTTCAACAGGAACGCGCGGGCATCCGCGGTAAGAACGCTGGCCTCAATCTGGGTTTGAGTCTGGGTATCAGCAGCATCGTTCGGAAGAATAGTCATGGCATTCATAAGTCAACATCATAGCCATCCGACTGCGCAAGTCCCGCACACTAGGTCATTTTGACCCAGTGGTCCCGGACGGACTCCGAGGTTTGTCTGAAAATGCGATTCGGGGTCTACTGCACGTGGACGCGGTTCGGACCAAAGTTCGGACCAAAGCCCGAACGCAAATTCTTGAGTGGGGATAAAAAGATGACGACTTCGACTCCCAACCGGCACACCAGCAACACCGACGACACCATCTTTGAGGCGGGACACAGCCACGGCATTACCACCCTAACGGTTCTGGATTATCCCTCGTTGATAGGTAATTCTTGGGACGACGAACTCCTGCCCTCGGGAGACTAGTCCGCGAACCCGGCACGATGTCAATTGAGCACGGCAACAAAGAACACAAGTATCCACGGAGGCAGTCAAGTGTTAATCAGCGCTGAGAGCCAGGAAACCACTATGACGATGTTCGACCAGCAAGTCGCGGCCGCGAAGGAATGGTTCGCGCGCCCCCGATTCGACGGGATCGTCCGTCTCTACTCCCCGCGTCAGGTGGCCGAGCAGCAAGGCACGCTTTCCGGCGACTACACGGTCGCGCGACGAGCAGCTGAGGAGTTCTACTCACGGTTGCGCGAGCTCTTCAATGAGCGCCGGCAGATGACCACATTTGGTCCCTATTCGCCAGGCCAGGCGGTGATGATGAAGCGAATCGGGATGGAAAGCATTTACCTGGGCGGCTGGGCAACGTCCGCCCGGGGATCGGTGACAGAGGATCCGGGTCCGGACCTCGCCAGCTATCCACTCAGCCAGGTGCCAGACGAGGCTGCTGGACTGGTGCGGGCACTTCTCACCGCCGACAAGAACCAACACTTTGCGCGCGCCCGCATGACCGAAGAACAGCGCGCGACAACGCCTGTCGTCGACTTTCGGCCTTTCATCATCGCCGACGCTGACACCGGCCACGGTGGCGACGCGCATGTACGCAATCTGATCCGTCGCATGGTCGAGGTCGGGGTGCCGGGCTACCACATCGAAGACCAGAAGCCGGGAGCAAAGAAGTGTGGCCACCAGGGCGGCAAGGTGGTTGTGGCCGAGGACGAACAGATCAAGCGCCTCAACGCTGCCCGTCTGCAGCTCGATGTCATGCGGGTTTCGGGCATCATTGTGGCCCGAACCGATGCCGAGTCCGCGACCTTCATCGAAAGCCGGAGCGACGAGCGCGACCAACCCTTCATCCTCGGCGCCACCAACATCGACCTACCCAGCTACAAGGCCGGTTATCTAGCCATCTTGCGCAAGCTCTACGAGCTGGGTGTTGAAGAGGTCCGCGGTCACATGCTCTTTGCCGTGTCCGAGGCCGAGTACTCGGAGGCCTACAACTGGCTTCAGCGAGTCGGGCTCTGGTCCCTGATCGTCAAGCGCGCCAAGATTCTCAAAGATATGCCTGCGACCGAGCTCGAGGCAGAACTCGACAAGATCGACACGCGCTATGTGGAAACCTGGCAGGCGGAAGCCGGCATGATGACCTATGGGATGGCAGTCGCCGAGACGATGAAGGCCCGTATGGCCGACGGCGACCGTTTCGACATCGCGGTCGAGGAATGGCTGGCGTTCGCGAAACGAGCTTCTTTTTACGAGGCACGCGGGCGCGCCAAGTCGATGGGCGTCCAGGTGACCTGGGATTGCGAGCTGCCCAAGACTCCCGAAGGCTTCTATCACATCCAAGCCGGGATCGATTACGCCGTCGCCAAGTCGCTGGCGGTCGCGCCTTTCGCCGATATCCTGTGGATGGAAACCAAGACGGCGGATCTTGAGGACGCCCGGAAGTTCGCAGAGGCGATCCACGCGCAGTATCCCGACAAGATGCTGGCGTACAACCTGTCGCCGTCATTCAGCTGGGACACCACCGGGATGAACGACGAGCAGATGAAGCGCTTCCCCGAGGAACTGGGCAAACTCGGCTTCGTCTTCAACTTCATCACCTACGGCGGCCACCAGATCGACGGTCTGGCTGCCGAGGAGTTTGCCATGGCGTTGAAGCAGGACGGGATGCTGGCGCTCGCGCGCCTGCAGCGCAAGTTCAGACTGCTGGAGTCACCCTATCGGACGCCGCAGACTCTGGTTGGAGGGCCGCGGCTGGACGCCGCCTTGATGGCTTCGTCGGGTCGCACCGCTGCGACCAAGGCGATGGGCAAGGGGTCGACGCAGTTTCAGCACCTGGTGCAGACCGAAGTCCCGACCAAACTGCTCGAGGAGTGGCTCGCGGAGTGGCGCAAGCACTGCGGCTATGCGGAAAAGATTCGCGTTCAGCTACGTCCGCACACGGCGGGTTCGGAGCTGTTGGAGCTGAGCGTGCTGGGCGAACCCAGTGTGAACCAGCCCAGCGGGGAAAAACTAGCCAACGTGGTCTTCGCCTACATCCAGGATCGTCGCGGACGCGGCATCCTTTCGGTTCGCGACCAGAACACCCTCGAGCCGGCACGCAAGAAGCGACTGATGACGGTTACTCAACTGTTTCTAATTCACCGCTACAATGCCAGCTCCGTGCACTATGTCACCCCGACCGAGGACAACGAGTTTCAGACACAAAGAATGAAGAGCGTGGGGATTTTCTCGGATGTGCACACTGAGATTGGTCAAATCATCGTCGCCCAAGTCAGCAAGGAACGCGTCGCCGAACTGCTCAATCCTGACCGCGTCCTTCTCTTGGAGATGATCCGTAAGACATCGCCGGCGTTGCAGACTGCTTCGTGCGGAGAGGAATCCCACGAACTGATGCCGTCGGGAGACTAATACAGAGGAAGGTGCTGCTCGGCAATGCTGCTAAACAATCATGCGTGTTGGGCTGCTTTTGTCCGTCCACGCTTGTCCTCGCGAAGCTGTGCTGCCGTAAAGGCACAGCCGCAAGTGCTGCATCTCCAGCTCGTAAAGGCGCTCGTCACCAGGCTCGGTCCATCATTAATAGTGTGAGGTTGGTTCTGCGGTTGATTCGCTCGCACCGCCAGAACCAACTCGCCACCGCATTCTGAACATTCACGTTTCTGCATTGCTAGGCGCTGACCCGTACCGATACTAACTCCGGGGTGCAGTGGGAATTCTGCATCGACTTGACCGCGTCTTCCGCGGTAAATCGCCCCATCACCAGGGCCAGCTTGCGGTTGGTTGTCGTCAGGATGGGAAGCCGATCAACCCGCAGCACGTATTGAGGGGCATGAGCTCCGCGGTTCAACTTCACAACAAACTTGATATTTTTCATGGTCCCTTTCAGGTTCTCGAACTGTCTTATTGCTGCCGGCACGAATCTTGATCGGCTTGGGTTTGGCGTCGGAAAGATCCCCAGCGGACCCGTGCATCGTGACTCAGACTCCCCAGAGCAATGGAAGAGGAGACAATCTTCAGATAGGCTAACTTAGTTCAGAGGACCTGAAAGAGTAAGAATAGTTATTTGCTCTATATTCATGCTAGGCCTGTGCCCCACTATTGTCAAGCTTTCCAACAGCACTCATGTCCAACAACTCCAACACTGAAGCTGCCTGGAACTATCACGAAGCGACCAAGCATTCTTACATCAGCGTTCGCACCAACCCGCATTCCCTGGACTTTCCTAACCAGCCCTTGCCGTTCAAGATCTACCCTGCGCTGGAACCGTCGCGCCTGCCCGGCGAGGTGCGCCAGACTGGAGTGGCTGCCCTTTCTGCGATTGCCAGCCGCGTCCCCGCCCATGCCAACGCCACGCCGGATTTGGAGGCGGTGGCTCAACTCCTCTACCTTTCCGCCGGCATCACCCGGCAGAGAAAATATTCCGGCGGCGAAATCTATTTTCGCGCAGCTGCCTGCACCGGAGCCCTCTATGAAGTCGAGCTCTATCTCGTTTCGGCCGACCTGGCCGACCTTCAGGCGGGTGTCTATCACTTCGCCCCCGCCGAGTTCGGATTGCAACGACTGCGCGCCGGAGATTATCGCCATGTTCTAGTCGAGGCCACGGGCAATGAACCTGCCATTGCTCACGCGCCGCTGACCATCGTCTGCACCTGCACCTACTGGCGCAATGCCTGGAAGTATCAGGACCGCACCTACCGCCATTTCGGCTGGGACAACGGAACCCTGCTCGCCAACCTGCTGGCCGTCGCCACCGCCCGCGGCCTGCCCGCCAAGGTGGTTTGCGGCTTTGTCGACGCCACAGTGAATCGATTGCTCGACGTCGATTCCGAACGCGAGGTGGCCTTCTCGCTCGTCCCTATCGGATATGACTCCGGCCTTTCTGCGCAAACAGCTCCCCGAGCGCCCGCCGATCTCTCCCCGCTCGGATTCGAAACTGTCCCGCTCTCTCGGCACGAGATTGACTATCCTCTTATGCGCGAGATGCACGCCGCCTCCGCGCTCGATTCAACCGAAGAAGTTGCAGCCTGGCGCGGACATACTCCGCCGGGGAGTACGGATACGGAATTGACTAACTCCACTCCGTCGACCGGACCCGCCATAGAGCTCCGCCCCCTATACGACGCAGAAATGCCCACCGATCCCATCGAGCAGGTCATCCTGCGCCGCGGCTCCAGCCGCCAGTTTGCGCGCACGCCGATCAGCTTGCCCCAGCTTTCCACCATCCTCGACCGCGCTACCCGCGGAGTACCGGCGGACTTCCTGTCTTCAAGTTTCGACGATTCTGGGCGACCTCAACTCAACCACCTCTACCTGATTGTGCACGCCGTCGATGGTCTCGCGTCTGGAGCGTACGTCTTTCATCGCGATCGAGGAGTGCTCGAGTGTCTAAAGCAAGGAGATTTTCGTAAGCAAGCTGGGTATCTCGGATTAGAGCAGCAGTTGCCTGCCGACGCCGCAGTGGATATTTTCTTTCTGGCCGACTTGCCGCCGATATTGGATCACCTGGGGAATCGCGGATATCGTGCGGTGCAGCTTGAAGCCGGTCTCCTCGGCGGCAAACTCTATCTCGCGGCCTACGCCCAGCGCCTGGGCGCCACCGGCCTAACCTTTTACGATGACGACGTATCCCGCTTCTTCTCCCCGCACGCCGAAGGCAAGAGCGCCATTTTTCTGGTGGCGGTGGGCCACAGCGTCAAACAAAGAACCTAGCCCCGCAACTAAAAAGCTGACCGAAACCGTTGTGCGGTCCCGGTCAGCGGAAATCATTCACGCGGACAGATATTACTTACTTATTTGTTGTCTTCTCGTGCTTCCGCGATACGGGCCTGGTGACCCGCTTCGGACACAGCCTTCACAAACGCTCGTGCGCTTTCCGGAGTTGACGCATGGCCCGAAAGAATGTTGCGGAACATCATGTGCTTGCCGTAAATGGCGCGGGTCGAGTCGTTGTCCTGCTCCACTACCGCACCTTCCAACGTCAAGCCGGCGAACACGCCTTTCGAGCGCGAGTAAGTCAGCACTTCAGTGTTCATCGATATGTCAGTTCCGGCGGAAGTGTGACGGCCTACCGGGCCCGCTGCCACCGATCCTTCACCGGTGAGCTCGAACTTGCTGGAAAGCAGATGCTGCAAACCACGATCGTTCATGACCAGCATGACCAGGTCGACCCCTTCGATTCCGATCTGCAATCCCCAACTCCCACCACCAACCGAGACGAATGCGGGAGCGCTCCAGCCATCAGCCGTACGGCACGTAGCCACACCACGTCCGTGCTTGCCGCCAAAAACGAAGCCACCCTTGATCAGGTCCGGCACGATGACGACGCACTTGGCGCCGTTCAATACTTCCTCGGGAATACCTTTGTCGGGCGTCGACATAATGGACTGAAGAACGTCCACGGATTTTTGCAGGCGGTCGACCGAGTCTTCACGAGCCGAGCCGGCAAACGCGAAGGTTCCAACCAGACCGATCAAACTCATCAACAACACTGACATTATCTTTTTCATGAATTGTTCCTTTATAGGATCTGCGGAACTAAGAGGAGAAGACTTCAGATAGCCTGACTTAGCTCAGAGACCTGAAAGAGAGAGAAGAAGTACTCGTCTCAAGCATCATGGTCGTCCATGGGCTGAGGAATAACTGGTCTACATTGCTCACTTTCAACAACCCGTCGAAACGGGTTGCCGCGTTCCGCAATGCTAATGCTAAGGCTAGGCCTAAGCCTGAGGACAGGCAATTCCCTATGCCGAGGTGAGCAATCTTGCTCAGTAATAACCCATCCTGGCGTGCCATCATTAGCCTGCCGAAGATCCAAGAAAAGATCCCCAAATGAGGAAAGAAGCCCCGCCGCAACGTGTTTCGGCGCTTGCTTGACATAGCACCCGTTAGTACATAGGGAGAAAGAAACGTAAGACGTTAAGGTGAATCGCTGATGGAACGCGCTCTTCGTCGTCTGCGCGACCGTTTTCATAGACAGCTGGCGGGAATCACTGCATCGCTCTCCAAGCTGTTTGCGTCCGTTGCGCCACCAGTTCGCGGTTACGCATCGCAAAGAATGTGCCCGTTCTGCGGGTTAATCACGTCGCGGTCCAAATCGTCTTGCCTGGAGTGCGGGAAATCGCTCGCGCCGGCGACACCAAGATAGTTACACCAAGACCAAGATAGATGAGCCTTCCGCGGACGCCCATCTCTTTGGGGGGGCGATCAAATCGGCGAAGGAGATCAACATGCTTTGGACAATTTTCGTTGTGCTTCTGATTCTGTGGCTGCTTGGTTTCAGCCTGCATGTGGCCGGTGGTCTGGTTCACTTGCTGCTGGTGGTTGCGGTCGTAGTGCTGGTCATTAACCTGGTGAGTGGGCGGCGCGTGGCATAAGGCCTTCGCTTGGCCATTACGACGAACCAAATGATTGCGAACTCGTGTCAGTTTCGCGCCCGCGTACCAGCAATGCTCAGCGCGATCCCACCCCCGATCAGTAAGACACTGATGAGGGGCGAAACCCGCTCACTGTGGCTGGTCTGAATGCCGAAATTCGCGCCTCCGACCTTAATGCGGTCCGTTTGGGTCTGAGGGATAGGAACCACCAGGGAGACGATGCCGAGCACTACCAGGAGCAGTCCGGCAAACAGCAAAATCTTCATTTCAAGTCCTCGCTATCGTTATTATTATTAACATTAATGGGAAATTGCGCCGCAAGAGCAGTTAGTCATGCAGAACCACACCGAGCAGCGAGCTGTGGACCTGCAACCCGCCCTCCGGTCCGCCGGAGTAATTCACAAAGCCCAGTTTACGAAACCGGTTCATAAAGAAGCTGACCCGCGAACGAGTTGTCCCGACCATCTCTGCCAAACTCTCCTGACTGATTTTGGGGATCACCGTCTCAGGCACACCTTCCTTGCCAAAATGAGCGAGCAGAAGAAGGATTCGAGCCAGCCGTTTTTCGCTGGAGTTAAACAACTGGTCGACCAGATCCTCTTCATAACGCACATTTCGCGCCAGCAAATAGGCCACGAACAGCTCGGAAAACGCCGGTTCCCGGTGCAGCGCATCCATCATCGCTTTCTTGTCGATCCGCTGAATCTCACAATCGGTCATGGCCTCAGCCGATCCCATGCGTAGAGCCTGCCCTGCCAGCGCGCCTTCGCCAAAGAAGTTTCCGTCGGTTAACATACCGAGGGTCGCCTCTCTGCCCGTTTTCGAGACCACGGTGAGCTTCACTTTGCCTTGCTGGATATAGAAGACCGCGTCCGCCGCATCTCCCTGCGCGAAGATTCCCTGCTTGTTGGCGAATGTCAGGTTCTTCCTGCCCTCGCCAATGGTTGCCAGGAAGGTGTTGGGATTAAACTTGCGGCTCTTGTTCACCAAACCAGAGGAGGCCATCGCCCTCAATTTTAAGCCTAAAGTTGGTTTTTCCCACAAATTATGCCCTCGCCCGCCGAAATCTTCTCGGGCTGGGCCCCTGAAAATTAGCCACTCGCGCGATATTTCCAGAGAGAATCGGCAACCTCCGCACGTGAGCTATGTTGCTCAGACGCGAAAGTCCACGCCTGTCATCCTTATGATACTGAGTGTGTGGACTGAGCCGCGAACGGGCGCTCTTCCTTTTCGCTGGGCGGGCAATCTTTGGCCGACAAATTTGGGCCGGCAATCTTGTGCCGGCAATCCAAAGAGCATTCCCGTAGATCACGCCGCAGTGCGCGAAGCATCGCAGGCATGGCATTTCGCATCCAACCACTACCATGGGAAAGAGGATGTCGATCTTCGACGAGAAATACCGCGTGGTCGCGATCGAAGGTGACCGCCTGTTGATCCGGGGAGTTGTCAGCGGCGATGTACTCGCCATCGTCAACCCCGAACCCGAAACGCCTCTTACCCAGGAAGATTATCCGCTGGGAAAATTGATCTCGCTGACCGACCCCTCCGTTGCGCCCTTGAATTAAGATTTCCAAATTAAGATTGCCCTCCTGCGCCGGCCCGCCCGCTGCGAAAGATCCGGACTAAGCTGCGACGAGCGTCTCAGAATGAAGGCGGCCGTCTCATGAGTGACGTCTATTCTGAGGACTCGTTCGCCGTGTTTTCAATGACTTATCGGGATCAGTCTTTGGCGGAGGGATTGCTATCCAATAGCCAAGCGTTCTTGTGTCTAAGTCATGACAGTCATATTCAAGGCGGCGCGGTGTGGCGGATGGGTTACCGCGTTGTGTCTGTCTTTGGTCATGTCAGTGTTGCTCTCAGCGCCCGCCCTCGCCCAAGCGCCTGACGTTAGCGGTACAGCGACCGTCCCCGTGGTTACCGGAGGTGCCGCCTTCGTCCCCATCGTGCAAGGCGGACAGACGACGCTGGTCAGCATCATCTCCCCGGTTGTGCTCGTGCCTCTGGGCGACAAATGGCTGATCGAGTCGCGCGCCGCCTTCGAAGGAGATTTCGTGCGTCGCGATGGAACAACCGGTCCCTTCAGCGGAGAGATTCAGAAATCACTGGAATATCTGCAACTCGACTACATCGCGAACCCGCACTTGACCGTGACCGTCGGACGATTCCTCACTCCGTTCAGCATGTATAACGAGCGGCTTTATCCGGTGTGGATCCGCGACCTGCAAGCCGATCCGCTTATCCTTCCGCTGGAACAGAGTTCGAGCAACGGTCTGATGCTTCGGGGCGGATTCCCAGCCGCGCACGACCTGAACCTGAATTACGCGGCTTACTTTTCCACTCTCAGCAGCAACGAAACGCTCGCGTCCGAGCGTTTAGTCGGCGGACGCATCGTCGCGTTTTTCCCTAACCAGCGCCTGGAAATCGGCTTCTCGCTCGAGCACCTGTTGCAGGATACGAACGCCAACCGCTTCGGAACCCATTTTGAATGGCAGCCGCGCGCGCTCCCGCTGGACATTCGCTCGGAATATGCCGATACCGAGTCGGGCCGAGGCTACTGGATTGAGCCCGCTCTGCGCCTGAGCGCATTGTCCCATGCCCGGGTCTTTGCGCACACGCAAGTCGTCGGGCGCTTTCAGCAATTCTTCACCAAGCCCGGAGCCACCAACGGAGATGTGCCCGGCGCCGACACCAAGGAACCTGAGATTGGGCTGAACTACTATTTCATGGATGGATTGCGGGCAACCGCCAGCTATGGACGGCAACTCAGTTCCGAAGGCAATGCGAATATCTGGACCTCGGGTATCACTTATCGCTTCGCGTTTCCCCTCGGCCGAGGAGGTTATTGATGGTGATGCGAATTCTGGCCGTGGTTCTGGTTCTCGCCGCGATCGTGGCTGCCGAGTCGGGCAACAACGCGTCAGGCAACAAATCGACGGAATCCAATGCCGCGACTTCGGCGAACGTGGTTCCGTCGAGCACCGCGCAGAACGCTGCCATCCGAGTGGAAGGCGAAAAACGCTTCCGCACAAATTGCGGACGTTGCCACATGGCGCCGCACAAATTTCCGCCGAGAATGATGGCCACCTTCGTTCGGCACATGCGCGTGCGAGCGCTCATCACCGATGAAGACATGCGCTACATCCTCGCCTACATGACGGAATAATCGTGAAGTTCGATCACGCCCGAGCCTCCCTCCGTATTGCCGCGCTGCTGCTCACTCTTCTGTCCGCAGCTTTCATTTCGCCATGCGCCGCCCAAACCCCGATGCGCGTGGTTGAAATCCTGGCCGATAAAGACAGCCGCTACAAGATCGGCCGCCAGGTGAGTCCCACGCTTACCTTCAAGGCGGGCGAAGAAGTACAATTCCGTATCACTGCCAAGAAGGCAAAGACCTTCAACCGGAACGGATCCATTCACGGTTTCGCTCTCATCCGCAAGAAGGATGGCGCGAAAATCCCGAACTGGGACCTCGAACTCAAGCCCGGCTACCAGGAATTTGTCTTGCGCGTCCCGTCCGAACCAGGGGAATATCAGATTGTGTGCACGGTCATCTGCAGCGAGGGACATGAGGACATGAACATGAAAGTCATCGTGATTGCCTAGCAGTCGCCGAGGAAACTCTCATGAAACGCTCGATCGTCAGAAACTGGCTCGTCAGAAACTGGAATCTCAAGAGCTGGACCGTTTTCAATGTCCTCACTCTTACCGTCTTCGCCTCCGGCTTGAGCCACGCCGCGACTTTTCGCGGCGAGATTGGCGACAGCTCCTGCGCTCTCAACGTTCATTCTCTTTCCCGCTCGCACCAGGAAATGCTGAAAGCCAAGAATTTCGGCTCGACCTCAGCCGACTGCGCTCGGCACTGTGTGGCCCATCAAGGAAGTTCATTCGTGCTGGTGGTGAAGGAGAAAGTTTACCGTTTGGACAATCAGCAAGCCGCGGAAAGATGGGCGGGTCAAATCGTGATCGTGACGGGAGAGCTGAACGAGAAAAAGGATACGATCACGGTGGGGAACATCCAGTCCCTGAAGTGATTTCGCCGGGCGTTCTTAAGCAAGCGCGGACCCGCTGGCAAGAAGTACCCAGATCGGCCGAAAAGGTTGGCAGCCCGGCAGGGATTCGAACCCCGATACGCAGCTCCAGAGGCTGCAGTCCTACCGTTGAACGACCGGGCTGTACCAGAATTCTAAATCATTTCGCGGGCACTGCAAAACGACGCCCTGTCGCGTCTTAGTGGAGCGACGGGCGCCTCGCCCGTCCGGCACGGTGGCGGCCGGGCCGGGACGCGCGGCTCTCCACAACCAACTCGGAGACAGCACTGACCTTCACGCCCCACCCGCGTTAGAATCTCTGATGTAGAGACGGGGATTGCCCCGTCTCCGCAGTGAGACGCGGCAAGCCGTGTCTCTACAGAGGAGTTGCCATGACCGGCAGCAGAACTTTCCCAGAAACTTTCACCGGAGCCATCACCCAACTTGAGAGCGATTACGAAGCGTTGGCGCGCCGTCCGCTTGAGGCCGAACAGTGCGCTCTACTCGTCGTCGATATGCAGGAGAAACTGCTGCCGCCGATCTGGGAAAGAGAACGCCTGGTGAAAAATGCCCAGCTGCTGATTCGCCTTGCCGGCATCCTGAAGATCCCGGCGCTGGTGACCACGCAATACGCGAAGGGTTTGGGCAACACCTTGCCCGACATCGCGTCCATGCTGCCCGACAGTCCGGCTATCGACAAGCTGATGTTCTCTTGCTTCGGCAGCGACGTTTTCTGTTCCTTGCTGAAGCGCTTGCCTGGTCAGCGGACAACCGTCCTGCTGTGCGGCATGGAAACCCACATCTGCGTAATGCAAACCGCGCTGGGAGCGCTGCGGGAGGGCTATCTGGTGCATGTGGCTTGCGACGCCGTCAGCTCCAGAACAGAATTAAACTGGCGAATCGGACTGGATCGCATGCGCGCCGCCGGAGCCATTCTGTCCTCGACCGAAATGATGATCTACGAACTGCTGCGCTCGTCAGGCGCCCCCGCGTTCAGAGAACTACTGCCCTATCTGAAAGGATGAGATTTAAGCGTAGAGACAGCCGCCCTCGGCTGTCCCCGCGAGCGCAGCTCGGAGGCATTCGTTTCCCATCCGTTGCAGTCAGGAGCGTGGCGGGCCCCGCCGGACAGCCGAGGGCGGCTGTCCCTACGTTTCGCTTTCTTTCTGCTTCACCCGCACCACCGTGATCTTCGAAAACCCCTCCTCGAACGTCGGAGGCTTCAACTTGCCCGCCATCTTGCGCATGATGTCTTCCGGAACCGCGCGGCCTCGCCGTTGATGGCGTTCCAGGCAAACCTCCAGCGGGACGTCGAAGAACACGCCCTGCACATCGTAGCCGTAATCCCTGGCCAGCTTGATCCAGCTACTGCGGTCGTGAGGCGTAAGGTTCGTCGCATCCACATAGTTCATCGGACGCCGCGCAATCAGCCTCGCCTTCAACATCGATCGCAGGTTCGAAAACACCAGATCCTGAAAACGCTGCTCCTGCGCGTCATCGAAAAGCAGTTCCCGCAGCAGATCGCTGGAGAGCGGATGAATGTTGTGCCGCTTGAACCACGAACTCTTGCCCGATCCCGGCAACCCGATAGCCAGCACCACCGTTCCCTTGCTGGCGCGTGCCGGAGCCGGCGCAGCTTGCACTGGCGCGGCGTGAACTGGTGCAGCTTCCACCGGAAGCTTCGCGGCAACCACTGGTTCCAGGGCTGATGCTTCCGCTGTGGCCGATTCTGTCGCGGCAGGCGCGGGCACCGCAGCTAGCCGTCCCGGACGGGATCGCCCACGACCTCCACGGCCGCGACGACGGCGCGATATCCGTGGTTTCGGTTCCACTGCACCGGACGCGGCGTCTGCTTCCGCGGCAGGCTCCGGGGCCGACACTGGCTGCGACCTCGACGGCCGGCGCGACTCGACTACCGGCGCCTCGACAGGAGCCTTGACTGGAACTTGCACTGGAGCTTTGACTGGAACTTGGACTGCAACTTCCGCAGGCGCCGCCGGCTCATCATCATAGAACCTCGGCTGCAAAGGCTCGGGTGCCTTGGTTGCTTCCTTGGGGGACCCGTCTCCGGGCTTCTTGCGGCGCTTCAAGCGCTCGCTCATCCATTTACGCATATAGCTGCTTGTAGCATACCAGCGCAGGGTCGAGCAATCTCCCACCGTGGCGGCCGGGGTACCGGGGTGAGGCATCGGGTGATCGGGTGATCGGTTGATCGAAGATCAAAGGCTTTTGAATTTAGATGACCCGATCACCCGATGGCCCGATGGCCCGATGATTCAATACAATAAGTCCATGAATCCAACCCATCCCGAAACTCTCCCCGTTTCCGCCGCACAACTCCCAGCTGTGCCGCTGACGATTGAAGGCTACGCCACACTTCATCAGATGATGCGTTTCCACTGGACCGCGTGGCGCTCCACTCCCGAGAACGACCGTCGCCAAATCGCGAACGAAGCCGCGCAATTGCTGGCCGGGATGGAAACGAAATCCAATGGACAGTCGGCGCTGTTCTCATTGCTCGGACACAAGGGCGACCTGATGCTCGTCCACTTCCGCGATACTTTCGACCAGCTCAATCAGGTCGAGCTCGATCTCGCGCGTCTTCGACTCAATGACTTCCTGGAACCTGCGACTTCGTATCTGTCGGTAATTGAGCTGGGGCTCTATGAATCGTCGCTGAAAACCTACAAGGCGCTGGCCGATGGCGGCGTGGAACCACATTCGGAGGAATGGAAAAAGTCGATCCAGGAAACCATCGCCCGCCAGAAAGAAGCGATGAAGCCGCGCCTCTTCCCGTCGATGCCGCCAAACCGCTACATCTGTTTTTATCCCATGGATCGCCTGCGTGGCGAAGACAAGAACTGGTACACGCTTCCCATGGAAGAACGCCAGCGCCAGATGAACGAGCACGGCATGGTCGGACGCCGTTATGCCGGAGAGGTGAAACAGATCATCACCGGCTCCATCGGCTTTGACGACTGGGAGTGGGGCGTCGACCTCTTCGCCGACGATCCCATGGTATTCAAGAAGCTGATCTACGAGATGCGCTTCGACCACGTCAGCGCCGTCTATGCGCTGTTCGGAACTTTCTATATCGGATTGCGCTGTCCGGCAAACCGCCTGTACGACTTGCTGGAAGGAAATCTGCCGCAACACGGACAGTCATAACTGTTTCCCGGTAGAGACGGGGCTTGCCCCGTCTCCGGCAGCGCGACACTGCCAAGACGCGGCAAGCCGCGTCTCTACTAAAACGCCGACCTCCTGGCAAATTTGTGCTCGTGCTTCGCCATATCCACGCGCATGCCGCGAAACGTCACGCCCTCCATGCGCAGCCGGAATCTTTGTTCCGCACCATTTTCTCCGCCCAGCTTGATGGCGCCGCCGGAGCCGACAACACGGTGCCAGGGCAATCCCGGAACCTCGCGCAGAATCCGCACCACTTGACGCGCGGCGCCGGGCCAGCCCGCAGCCTCGGCGATCGCGCCATAGCTCGATACCGTTCCCGCCGGCAAGGCGCGAATGCAGCGCACGACGCGGGCACGCTTGTCCTCCGGTTTGCTTCTCCCGGACGTGGGCTGAGCGGGCCTGCGTTTCCCCAACTTGGATTGAGATTTCCGCTTCACGAATAATTTGCCGGACAATATTTTCCGGATGCCTATGTTAACCTAGGTTCACGGATACAAAAGTTTACACACGCCCGTAAAACCTGGGATTACGATATTTGCATCCCATGTTTTTACTCACCACCAAAACTGCCTTTTGGAGAATGATATGTTCCGCTTGTTGAAGGCCCTGCCCCTTGCGTCGGCTATAGTGGCTATTGTGGCCTTAGGCCTCTTCGCCGCCAGTTGCAATTCCAGTAATCACGCGCTGGTCCGTGTGATCAATGCCATCCCCGATGCCTCAGGGCCCCTGGATGTCTACATTAACGGGACCAACGGGACCAAGATCCCCGCCTTAGGATTCCAAGCCGTTTACCCGACTCAGCAGTCCAACCAGTCCGCGGTATACAACCCGGTACCGTCGGGCAACGACACCATCACGGCGTACGTGAGCGGCACCACCATTGACCCAGTCAACAACGGCTCGACCAGCCTCGGCGGCTCGACGCAATACACGGTGATCCTGCAGGGCTATGCGGCCTCCAATAATGCCCCATCCGTTCTGACCGACAACAACACGGCACCGGCGTCGGGCTATTTGCAATTCCGTGTCATCAATGCGTCGCCCAGTTGGCCATCAGGCTCGGCGGATATTTATATCTACGAGGTTGGCGGCGGGGTACCTGCCTCTCCAACTATCGCCGGCCTAACTCTCGGGCAGGGTCAGTACGTCCCCGCCATTTCCTCTTTTGCAGGTGGTTTTACTGTGTACGTTACTGCTCACGGGGCCGGCAACAACGGTATTGCATACGTTAACCAGAACTACACTCCGGCAACCGGATCGATTACTACCCTGGTGCTTGTAGACAACAGCAGCCAGAACGGCGGCGGACCCTCGGCGTTTCCGATAGATCTGACGGACCTCCAGTAAGCGCGGGGCACGCTGCCATGTTCAGAAAAAGGAACCGGGCCTCGACCGAGGCCCGGCGAATCATCTTCACCAGTTGTTGACAAACCTTCCTGCTCACCACCAAACTGCCATGGGAGATAAAAGATGTTTCGCACGTTGACCGCCCTGTCGCTTTCGTTGGCCCTTGCCGCCTTGAGCGGCGTTACCACCAACTGCGGCTCAAGTAATAGAGCGCAGATTCGCGTGATCAATGCCATCCCCGACAGCGGGCCCACGGACATCCGGGTCAACGGAACCAGGATCGTTCCCGGCCTGGAATTCGGCGAGGTTCAGCCGAGCACCAGCCCAGCAAGCTACTTCGCGGTACCCTCGGGCGGCGACATCATCCAAGGATTTGAACCCGGCGACACCACGAACCCAATCTCCCCAGTTGGCACCTTTAACCTGAACGGTTCGACCCAATACACGTTGGTCGCGGTTGGACTTGAACTCAATGACGAGCCCCCTTTGCTTCTGACCGACAACAACCGGGCACCGACGTCAGGCAACGTGGAATTCCGCATCGTCAACGCGTCGCTCAATTCACCCGCGAACGGGGTGGATGTCTATTTCGTTCCCCCCGGCACCAACATCACCAGTTACACACCTCAGATTACCGCCCTTGGCCAAGGCCAGGGGAGCGCCTACGTAAGAGTTCCCTTCATTAACGGTGGTTATGCAGTGGTCATCACGGCAACCGCGAAGAAGACGGCGCTCATCACCCAGCCTTCCGCCGCCCCATCGGGATCGATTACCACCATGGTGATCGTGGACAACGCGGGCGGTAGTAACGGAATGTCGCAGACTCCGCTGGTGTTGAACGACCTGAATTAATCGCGCCAAGCCAGATTCGCGTCAGAGCATCGCTTTTAGCGATAGAGGAAGACATATTGAAGGATTCGTATCAGGGTATCGCTTCAGCGATACCGGAAGATCGTCGAAATCCGCCGCCCCTTCAGGGGCCGCCCGCTAAGCGGCATCATTCTTAAAGGACTGGGCGGCCGATTCCTCGCTGTCGAACACTTCAAAAATCGTAAGCAGCTTGGTCACCTGCAGAAGGTCGCCTACGCGCTGGCTCAGGCGCGCCAGCTTCACCGCGCCCCCGGCGTTGCGGGCGCTGGTGTAAAGCGAAACCAGCGTCCCCAGCCCGCCGCTATCGATGTAATTCACTTCGTACAGATTCAGCACCACTTTCGGGTTCTGGGCCAGTACCTTCTTGACGTTCTCGCGCAGGCTGGCCGATTCTTCGCCAAACACCAGCCGGCCGCTGCAATCCACCACCAGCACGCCCCCCAGCGATCGTGTGCTCATTCTCAGTTGCATGGATGATTTCTCCAATATTCGCGCTAAAACTTGAAACATGAGCGTACCCTGCCTGCGTCATGCGTGCAAGCGCACGAGCCCCGAGCTCCAAGCTACGCGCTACGCGCCAGAAGCTATGAGTCGCGGGCCGTCCGGTTTGCTCGCAGCTCGCAGCCCGTAGCTCCCTGTATAATCAGGGATTCCGATGAGCTACCAGGTCCTGGCGCGCAAATACCGGCCACAGAAATTCTCCGACGTCATCGGCCAGGAACATGTCACCCGCACCCTGCAAAATGCCATCGCGCAAGAGCGCATCGCGCACGGCTACGTCTTCAGCGGCCATCGCGGCATCGGCAAAACGACCGTCGCACGCATCCTGGCCATGGCACTCAACTGCCGCTCGGCGGAAAAGCCCGTCCTCGAACCCTGCGGCATCTGCGATTCCTGCACCGAGATTCGCGCCGGCAACGCGGTCGACGTAATCGAAATCGACGCGGCCACGAATCGAGGGATCGACGAGATCCGCGAACTGCGCGAGGCGGCGCGCTACCGCCCCGCCCGCGATCGCTTCAAAATCTACATTCTCGACGAGGCCCACCAGATCACCGACGCGGCCTTCAATGCGCTGCTCAAGACGCTGGAAGAGCCCCCCAGCCACGTCATCTTCATGATGGCCACCACCCAGCCCGAGGATATTCCGCAGACCATCCGCTCGCGCTGCCAGCACTTCAGTTATCGCGCGATGAAGTTCGACGACATCATGGGGCAACTTCGCGACATCGTGGCGAAAGAAAATATTCCCGCCGACGATGACGCGCTTGCCCTGCTGGCTGAAGCCGGCGACGGCTCGATGCGCGACGCGCTCTCCATCCTCGACCAGGCCATCGCCTCGACCTCAGACCATCTGACCGCCGATTCCGTGCGCAGCCTGATCGGTTCCGCTCCGGCGGCGGCGCTCGAAACCGTGATGCAGGCGGTCGCCGAAGGCTCGACCGACGCAAGTTCCAGCGAAAAAATCCTGGTGCTGGTCGACGAACTGATCGGCGAAGGCCACAGTCCCACGCACTTCGCGCGGCAGTTGGTGCGCTTCCTGCGCAACGTCACGGTGGCAAAAATCGCGGGCAAGGATTCTGCGCTCCTGCAGATTTCCTCCGATGAGCGCGCCCGCGTCGGCCGAATCGCTGAACTGTTCAGCGAAGAGGACCTGGCGCGGCATTTGCAAATCATGCTGCGCACCCACGGAGAGCTCGGATACCGCCAGGAACAGCGCTTCCACCTCGAACTGGGGCTTTTGAAAATGGCGCATGCGCAGCGTCTGCTGCCGATCGAGCAGTTGCTCAGCGACGCGGCGGCGTCCGCCTCTGGGCCAGCGCGCAACCCCGCGAGGCCAGTTCTCGCTTCGCCCATGGAAGCGCGGCGTGCCGAGCCCTCCACGCCAGCACGGTCGAATTCGGTGTCTCCGTTCGCCGCTGACTCGGCGCGCAAAGGCAATCCCAAGGCTGAGGCATCCGGTGATATCGCGGCATTCGCGGGCGAGGCCGCCCGCGCTACACAAACCAGCGCGACGACGAATGCCAACGTCATCATCATGGGATCGGCCGCTCCGGCGGTTGAAGAATTATCACTAGCCTCCGGTCCGCGCCCAGCCGCGCGTGTCGAAGCGAAGGCCGACGTCAGCGCCGAGTCTCTTCGCGACGCCGTTCTCAACGCGCTGAGCAATCAGCAAATGCTGGTTTCGTTGTTGGAGAACGCAGCGTGGCGACTGGAAGGAAATACTCTGACCGCGGTAGTAGCGGCCTCCAGCACAATGATCGAAATGTCATTCACCGGCGACGCGCGCCGCGTCGCCGGCGCCGCCGCTAGCGGTCTGGCTGGAAGACCGATCAGGATGCAAGTCGAATCCGCCGGATCAGCGCAGCCAGCGCCGCAACAGACGTCCGTGCCACGCCGAGCAGCAACGAACGGAAGCGCCCGCAGTCGCGCCGAACAGGATCCGATCGTGCAACGCATGCAGGAAAAATTCGGAGCGGAAATCCGCACCGTGATCGACTATCGCGAGAAACAATAAAGCTTGAACCGTCGAGACGCAGAGGACGCCGAGAAAGTAAGGCCTGAATTTGTTTTCTCCGCGCCCTCGGCGTCTCGGCGGTGAAACGGTTTATCTATGTCCGGATTCAATTTGCAGGAACTCATGTCGCAGGCCAAGCAGCAGTACGAGACGCTGCAGAAAAAAATGCAGCAGACCGTGGTCGAGGCCTCGGCCGGCGGCGGAACCGTCACCGTAAAAATGGATGGCCGCAAGCAGGTGCTCGGCATCGTGATCGATCCCGAAGCGGTGAAAGCCGGCGATGTCGAGATGCTGCAGGATCTAGTGATGGCCGCGCTCAACGAGGCGAGCCGCAAAGTGGATCAGGCGATGCAATCCAGCGTCGGCGGAATGCTCGGCGGACTTGGCCTCGGGGGACTCTAGGGAAATGTCTCGCTTTGCCGAACCGATGTCCCGGCTCATCGACGAACTCAAGAAACTGCCGGGGATCGGCAGCAAGAGCGCACAACGGCTCGCCTTTCACATTCTTCGTTCGAGCGAGGATGACGCCGATGCCCTCGCCTCCGCCGTTCGCGACGTCAAGGCCAAGTTGCGTTTGTGCTCGATCTGCAACAACATTACCGACGTCGATCCCTGCGTCTACTGCAGCAGTCCCACCCGCAATCAAAAGCTGGTCTGCGTGGTCGAAGAGCCGACCAACATTGCCGCCGTCGAGAAGACGCGGCATTTTAACGGCGTCTACCACGTCCTCCACGGCTCAATTTCGCCATTGCACGGCGTGGGCCCGGAACAGCTGCGCATCGCCAACCTGATCACCCGGGTCAACCGCGGCGAAATCGAAGAAGTCATCCTGGCCACCAATCCCACGGTCGAGGGAGAAGCCACCGCCACCTATCTCGCCCAGCAACTGAAGCGACAAAAAGAAGGATTGCGTGTGACTCGCATCGCCATGGGAATTCCCGTGGGAAGCGACATCGAATACACCGACGAAGTCACCATGCTGAAAGCCATGGAAGGCCGGCGGGAAATGTAAAGTGTGCGTCGGCGCTCGCAAACTTGGTTCCACACTTCCGGCCCGTACCCTTCCCAGAGGTTACCAAAGGGCACTACCTGAAGGACGTGCCTCCTCGTTATAATGGGCGCAACTCCAACATTTCCATCGAGGGATCGACCTATGGGCCGTGTCTTCTGGTTTGCGCAACGAGTCGTTTTCTGTGCCGCCACCGTGCTCATGGTGACGGGCACATGTGTGCGCGATATGTCCGCGCAAGATGCGCTGCAAACTCCCGCCCCGTCCGCGCCGCATGTCGGCGTCCCCGAAGATTGGAGCACCTCGCACGTCATCTACACCCGCAGCGGCGCGACCGAAGACATGATGAAGGTCCTCGACGATCCCCGCTTCCTCAACAACGTTCTGCAGCATTACCCGCGGGAAAACGGCAGACTCCGTGGCCAATCCGCCACTGCCGGCTCAACCGAAGATAAGTCGACCGAAAATAGTTTGCTCGAAGAGAGCTCCGACGCCGTTGCGGAACCCTTGCTGCCGAGACTCCCGAGAGATCCCATCCGCCCCAAGCGGCCCTTCAGACACGGGCGCTCGCACGTTGACTGGGCTCTCCCGCTGGGTTCAACCGGCGGAATGGCGGCCGGACAAAGTCCGGCCAAGTACAGTTTTGATCCGAACGCAAACCCAAATTGTGCTACCGATTTTGCCGTGTACACGATTAACGCCGCCGGCAGCGTTGGCAGTCAAGCCAATCTGGTCGGAGTGAATAATCTCTACGTGAACGGCGGCACCACTGGATATTGCTATACCAACTCAGGCACCAGCTATCCTCTCACTCAGGTCATCGTGAATACCGCGCAGTCGCTCACGCTCACGAAAGTGGCAACGTCAGTGGGCGCTACCGCCGTTTACACCGGCGCGATTACAGGTGGAGCTGGCAACGCGTACGCGGGATTTGTGTTCGTAGTGACAGGATTCACAACTTTGAACAACGCCGGGACTTTTTTCTGTACAGCCTCTACCGCTACCACACTCACTCTCCTGAACTCTGCCGCTGTCGCGCAGACGCATGCCGGGAACGCAGCGTCGACCGCCGCCTACACGACTTACCTCTCCACCAGCACCGCCGCGACCTGGGTAGGCGTGACCACAGCCATCACGGGCTTCACCAATGCCGGAAACAACGTTACCGTCACTCCCGGCACCTTGCTCGATCCCGGGTACGGCTTTGCGGTCGCAACCGGCAGCCAGGTCAACGAGACGCACGCCGGGACCATCACGTTTGAATACGAGGCGCCCACGTTTCTATTTTCCTATGCGATTCAAACCCACGCCTCCGCCCTTTCGCCCGTACTTTCCCTGGATGGCACCAAGGTTGCCTGGATCGATACTGCGTCCCCGGCCATGTTGCATATCACCAAATGGAAGGCTGGAGAAGGCACCAATGCCACAACCGGTTCGGTTGCGATTGATCTTGAGAACGCACCCTGCCTTGCGGGCAACTCCTGCGACTTTACCGTCAACTTCACCAACACCACTACCGCCGGGTGCACGGCAAATGCCGCCATCGACTCCAATTCCAATCTCTACGTCGACTATCCCAGCGATAACGGTTATATCGCCGCCAACAACGGAGTTCTTTATCAGATCTCAGGCATCTTCCGGGGAAATCCCGCGCTCACCTTCTGCACCACGTTTACCTCGACTTTGAATTTCGGTGGCACAAATATAGGTAGCCCGGTTTACGATGCTCTCAACAACACCGTTTACGTCTCGGATGCAGTAAAGCTCTACGCCTATACCGTAGGGGCGACAAGCTTCACGGCGGCCTCTCCTGCCTCCTATACGTACGGAAACACCGGCCTATCCAGTACCGGGCCGGTGCTCGATGCTTTTGGCGGCTTTATCTACGCGTTCTCCAATAACGACAATCAAACCGGCAATAAGACTTCCGTGACCCAGATTAAGACCACCCTGGCTTCCGGAGTCAATGTCAATCTCGGTCCACAATTTGGCTCCGATCTGGTCCCCCTGTACTACGGCACTTTCGACAACAACTATTACACCTATGGGGCGGCCTACGGATCGAACCCTGCGTCCACCCTATACTCTTGCGGCACCGACTCGACAAAAACATACAATCAGGACCTGTTCGCGGTCAGTTTCAACTCCAGCACCGGCCTGGCGAACACAGCCGCCGTCATGACCAACAACTACAATGTGAACGGTAACGCCGCCGCTGGGGTCTCGCAGGCAACGGCCGTAACCTGCTCCCCGCTCAGCGAGTTCTACGATGGGACCCACGACCGGCTCTTCGTCGGCAGCGGCACCGTCGGCGCTGCCACCGGCCCCAACCTGGTGCAGATGTGGAACATCAATACCCAACTCACCAACACCAGCGGCACCGGCGGCACCCTCCCCACCTACGCGGTTGAAGACACGGGCTACCTGGGCGGGACCTCGGGCATTACCATGGATAACATCAGCGCCGTCGTCGGCGCGGAGAGCATTTACTTTGGGACCGGGAGCGCCAATTCCACCACCGTCACCGCCAGCGGAACAGCGTATAACGTAAACGGCATCTACACCAACAGCACTAACTTTTTGAACACCCAAGGGATGGATTACGGTGGCAATGCTTACTCGTCCAATCTGCTCGGCTTAACTCGAACCTGGAACGGTACCACGTTCACCTTCGGGGCGGCGAACGCGGTGGACGCCTGGGCGAACGTCACCATCACGCTGCCTTCCGGTTCGTTCGGCTCGTTGGAGATTCTGGCCGCGGCAGTGAATGGCAACCAGATCGGCCAGACCTTCACCGTCAACTATACCGACGGCACGACCTCAACGTTCACCCAGAGCCTCAGCGACTGGTACTATGGGACGCAAGGTTACCCGGGAGAATCGGTAGCCGTAACCATGGCGTATGAGAATACCTATACCGGAGGCGAGCGAGTTCACACGACCTATATCTACGGTTACGTGTTCAACCTTAACGCCAGCAAGACGGTAAAGAGCCTCACCTTGCCCGTCAACGCGAATGTGGTTGTTCTGGCCGCCGCTCTGGGTTCCAGCTGCGGGGCCAACAACTATTGCGCCGTAAAGCTCACCCAGGGTTCACTTCTGTAGCCAGCGGCTGGGAGCCGCTCATGGAAAACGACACTAATCTGGATTAAGCGCTGCCCCACTGCACCTTTCCGAACAAGGTGCAATATCGAGTTTTTCCGCAGTTTGCTAGGAAGCCTTCCGGTTGGTGCGGCACTGCCCCTGCGTTCCACCGTGAATTTTCCCGCAACTCAGCGCCTGCGTCTCAAACACTCGCTCGAGCCGGAATGCTGGTTTCGTATAGGGTTTTTTGGATTGCTTTCTCTGAATCGGTCGTTGGCCTTCGGACTCCGGATTCCCATTCGCCATTAAGCATTCACCTCGAAAGAGCAAACCGCACCCGAGCGACTGGAACCCGCATTGCCGAAATTATACACTTCTGTAGCCTTCGCCGGAAGATCGCGATTAGGCGTTCTCCTCCACCCGCAAAGCTGGGGACGTCGGGCACATGCGGTGCATGCGTGGCATTCGAAATCGCGTTAACGACGGACGATCTTGAGGGCTAAGTCTGAGTGAGTCTGAAGGATAGCTAGGAGTTCTTGCGGTTAGCGTGACACTGCCCCCGCGTAGCCTGAACCTTTCCGCAACTCAGTGCCTGCGTCTCAAATACTCGCTCCAGCCGGAAAGCTGGTTTCGTGTAGGGCTTCTTGGATTGTTTTTTTTGAATCAGTCGCTGGTCTTCAGGTCCCAACGGATCCCCATTCGCCATCAAACACCCACCTCGAACAAGCAGACTCTTCCCGAGCGACTGGAACCCCGTAATGTGGGAATTATAAACGTGTGTCGCCTTCGCCGGAAGATCATGATCAGGCGTTCGACGCTTCACTCGCAGAGAACTGTGCAACACTTTGAAGCACTTGAGCGCGAGCAATCAGGGAGTAGTCACGCCCTCCGAGTGAGCCCGTTAGCAAACTACTTTATTTTCTTTATTTTGCACAACCAATTCAAACCATCGCGCGAGCGTTGACACTGGCTACTCACTTGCTTCTTCGCTTACGTCTGTATCCTCGCTCCGTTTGAACCCTTTGCTGGCGCGAGATGCACAAGCGGACGTAAACCGCGCCCGCGTAGCTCTCCGAGCCAGCCGGCGCCGCGCTGTGATGTAACCGCATCTCAACCGACGCTTCCGAAACCGGGCCCAACCGCCCGGTTTCATTTTTTTGCAGAGAAATTCCTGCGGGTAGAGACGGGGCTTGCCCCTGTCTCCGGCGGCGCAGCAAGCCCAGGGGGAATCAGGTGCCGTCTCAATCGCCAGCAGTTCCCAACAGGAACCCGTTAGCTTCCTCTTCTTCGGCAACCAGCCCCTCCGGCAGCCGTCCCCGGTTGTACTCTGCCATGCGGTTTTTCCACTTGAGGAAATCGGTAATGCTCTCGGGTTCAATGCGGATCTCCACCCGCCGCAAACTCGCCAGCAGAAGATTCATCTCGTTCTGGAAACCGCTCTCGGAACGCAGGTTCTTCGCCGACACCTTGACCCGCTCGATTTCCCGCCCGCACGCCTCCAGCAATCCCCATCCCGCGGGGAGTTCCTCGCTCCGTATCAGACCCCGCGGTGCCAGGTAATACCGCTCACAACCAACACCGATTTCCGGCTTCTGCCGAAACGGCTTGTCCCGGTCGGCCAGAAAATCCGCGCGCGACACCTTGCTCTCGATCAGCACCGAATGGCAAGCCCTTTTCCAGCCGATGGCGTCCGGCATCTCGCCGCTGGCACAGGCCTGTTCGCTGAGCACCACGCCGCAGCGATAGCGCCGCAACCACTGCACCGCCATCGAAACTAGTTTTGCATGGGTCATACTAAATGGGTCATACCTAAATGGGTCATATCGAAACGGGAGATATCTGCCATGCCTCGCATTGGCATGGACCACAAAGGAAGTTTGAAAGGCGAACGCCGTTCTGAAAAGTATCTGACTAGCTTCTACGCACGATGCCACGTCTCACTTGCTCATACCACCCCAGCGCTTCCCGAAATTAAATCCCCACGGCCCGCCGCCAAAACAAAGCAGCGCTAATGCGAGCGTAGCCAGGGCCAGCGGAAATTCGTATCCGCCGTTGCCCATCAGCCCGTTTTTGAAATGCACCTTCCAGATGGCCGCGCCCATCTCAATCGCAAATGCGAGTGAGAAGAAGCGCGTAAACAATCCCAGCACGATCCCAATTCCACCAAAGAATTCCGTCCCCGCGGAAAGATATGCCATCCAGTGCGGAAGACCGAGCGAGCCCACGAACTCCATGTGATGATGAAACCCGCCAAATACCTTGTGATAGCCATGCGCAATCATGATCGCTCCCAGAACGAGCCGCATCACGAGCAGCGCGAAAGGCTGCAGCCGATTGAGAAAATCCACGTTCGCCTCCAGAGCAGGTGTCAGGTCTTAGGTGTTCAGGTCTCAGGCAAATCTCTTCGTCATGAATCTAGCACCAGACACGCTAATGACCGGTTGATTGATGTGATTCCAGGCTTCTCTGAGAACTGAGTGCTGAGACCTGCATCTACCAGCTCGAGTACTCGGTGCCATCGCCGGCCCGTTGGTGGGAACCACTGTGGACGCCGATGATGCCACCAGTGTCGGTTTGCTCCAGCGACATGATTACATCGTCTCCCGATTCCGTCTCCCAGGTATCGGCGCTGCCGGTGATGTCCTCTGGAATTTCCTTCAGGTACTTAGCCGCCACCAGATCATTCAGCGACTGTGGCGTCTTTTGTTTGTCTTGTGTGTACTGGAAGATCGTCTGGTTCAGCGTTTCGAGGTTCTTGCGTAGCTCCTGCTCTTTCGCCTGGGCGATGCTGTGGCTGTAGAGCGGTATGGCCACTCCCAACAGGATCAGAATGATGCTGATCACCATCATCATCTCGATCAGCGTGAATCCCTCACCCCGTCCCGAACCGTTCCGTCCTGTCGCTCTACGCTTCATCTCCACCCCTAATGCGTCCAACTCGAATAGGGAGTGCCTTCGCTCGAGATCTCATTGGAAGCGCTATGGACGCCCTTAATGCCGCTTTGGTTCGCATCCCACTGATCTTCGGGATCTTCCGGGTCCGCGACCCAGTCGTTGCTGCCGGTGATGTCATCCGGAATGAACTTGATGTATCCGGGCACCAGATCGTCAAGCGAGTTGGGCGCGTGCTTCTTGTCCAGCGAATACTCCTGGATGACTTTATTGAGCGTCGTCAGATTCTGATGAAGTTTGGCTTCCTTGGCGCGAACCAGCATCTGCTCATACCTCGGCACCGCGATCGCCACCAGGATCAGGATCAGGGTGATGACCACCGCCATCTCCATTAACGTAAAACCCCGATCGCGAGCTTTGGAATTGTGGAGTTTGGAACCGCCGGCTTGGGACCTGAATTTCATCTACCAGTCCTTGTACTTCGTGCCGTCCAAAGCGACTTGCTCCGACTTCGTGTAAACATCGAACACGTTCTGTCCACCCCATGAAGTCGAGTCTTTCTCGTCCTGCATGGAACGCATTCCCCATTCCTGCTTGGTCATGGGATCAGCTGGGAGCCGACGCAGAAATTTCAGTTTCTTGCCGGCAACATCCACGCCCGTGACCAGCGTGTCCAGATCCGGTGGATAGCCTTCGCTCCCTACCTTGATCTGGAACGCGCCCTTATCGGCAGCGTCCTTGTAGCGATCGATGGCGTCGCGGATCATCCACAAGTTCTGCCGGAGCTCGTGCTCGCGCTCCCGGGCAACCGCTTTTCTTGCCGTAGGAACCGCCATCCCCACCAGGATGGCCAGGATTGCGGTCGCCACGATCAACTCGATCAGCGTGAAGCCGCTTTGTCGTCGGGCAGCCACCAACCTATCCTTCCTCAATGGTTATCGCTCAATGGTTATCGACGGTTTCATTGTTTCGTATCAGAGTATTGCTTTAGCGATACCACAAGTTCTCCGAAGTCAGACACCCCTTCAGGGGCTGTGCTGGCCGCTGAACTTGTCACTGAATCGTAATCGCCGCCTGCGCTCCACTCATCGCAATCGGCTGCATGGCCGGGTCCCGCGCTCCGCCCCGAGTGATGGTCAGGGCCGACTGGCCCGGCGCCTTCGCTATGAATGTGAGCGTCACCACCGCTCCCTGTCCCGAGACGCCGCCGGCCCCCGGAGGCCGCGTCGCGGTGACTTGCAGCGTCCCCGTCAGCGGGTCATCGCGATGCACCAACGCCACCGCTTGCCCATCCTGTGACAGGAATCCGCCGTTCGAAACGTTCACCACTTGCAATTGATTTGGATCGTAATTGAGCTGCACCGGCACCGAGTACACGTTCTGCCCGCCGGAAACCATGACATTCACCGTGAACGTCGCTCCCTTAGGCTGGCTCAAGGTAGGTGGATCAAACATGAACGTTCCCGCACTGGCACCAGCCTGATTCTGCGGAACCGGATGCTGCGAAAGCTGGGACTGCGAAGGCTGAGCCTGCGGAGTCACGCTTTGAGGAGTCGACGGCATCGCCGCTTGCGGCTGCGGCGGCGCGACTGCTGGCGGCGGCACCGTGGCGGGCACACTCGCCGGCGAGGGCGCCTGGCTGTTCGATCGTCTCAGTTCGAGCGCGTTGGCCGTGCCTACATCGATCATGTCCAGAGTGCCATGAGAAATCTCCGGCCCGCGAATAATGTGCGGGACCAGCACGAATACAATTTCGTTCGTCGAGTGGTCGGAGGTATCCTGCGCAAAAAGATATTTCAGGATCGGAATCGAAGCCAGCCCCGGAATCCCGGTCAGAGCCTTAGTCTTCGAGTCCTCCATCATGCCGCCCAGCAAACTGACTTCCCCATCTTTCAGCCGGATTTCGTTTTCGATCTTGCGCTGCCCGATCACCGGTTGGCTGATGCCTCCAATGCTCACATACGAGTCCACGTCGGAGACATCCATCGACAACTTCAAGGAAATTTCCCCGTTGGCATGCACCCGCGGCGTAATGTCGATATTCACGCCCACGTCGAGGTACTGAAATTGAGTATTCACCAGCGGGTTGATGCCGACTCCGCCAATTCCCGGCTGGAACGATCCCGTCGCCACCGGCACGCGATCGCCGATCTTCAAGGTAGCTTTCTGCCCATCCAGGGCGCGGATCTGCGGATTCTGGATGACCTTGGTATCGCTGTCGGTCATCAAGGCCGTCGCCGTAGCCTGCGGAATCGTCACCTGGAAGTCGGTGGCGTTCAGGTTGGCGAGCGAATTCAAGTTGATGCTATTCGACCCGCTACTTTGCGTGACGGACCCCGTCGTGCCGCTCCCGGTTGTACCGGTGGTTGTGGTGCTATTGATATTGGGCTGCAACGCGACCGAAATGCTGGTTGGTGGGTTGATGCCGAGCGTATGCGACTTGTCGCGGCTCACCTGCATCACCGCTACATCGATCAGCACTTCGGGTTTCGCCTTGTCGAGATCGTCCACCAGTTTCTGCGCCAGCGCCACCTGATCCGGCGTGCCGCGGACCACGATCGACCCTTGCGAGGGCACCTGCTGAATCTTGCTGATCTCCAGAAGCGTACGGAGCACGTTCACTACATCCTGCAATTCGGAAGTCTGGGAGAGGTTGGAAAGATAAAAAGTTTTGATGACGTTTTGTTCCAGTTCCTTCCGCTTCGCGGCATTGTCTTGCGCGACAAAAATCGTGTTCGGCGTCACCGGACGCCAAAAGGTTTTGGTTTCAAATGAAATGATTCCCAGCGCGTCTTCGAGCGTCACTCCGTTCAGCTCGATGCGCACCTGGCGCGGCGTGTAATCGGGGTCGAAGAGCACGTTGATCCCCGCCAACTTGCCCACCGTCTCGTAGATCACATTGGATTTCTCCGTGACCTTGAGCGTGATCGGCACGTTCGAGATCGGAGCCAGATCCACCGGGCCCTGCGCCGATGCCAAACGCCGTCGCAAGGGCGTCGGAGCCACCGCCTGCGGTGGCGGATTCTGGGCCTCCCGAATCATCTGCTGCGTGCGCTTCAGTTCCTGCTCCGCGATGAACGAGGAAGGATCAATCTCCAACCCCCTCTGGAATTCCACCGCCGCCTCATCGAGCTTTCCAGCATTGCGCAGAATCTGCCCGCGGTGCACGTGCGATGAAGCCGCATAGAAGCGCGTCCGTTCGTAAGCAGTGCGATATCTCAGGTCTTTCGGTTTCAGGTTATAGGCCTGCTTAAAATAGTCGAAGGCCTGCTCGTAATTTTGCCGCGCCTCGGCGTCGGTGCCCTTCTCATAGAACGCCTTGGCAGAATCAGTTTTGGCAAAAACAGGCAGCCTCAAGCACAAGCAGACGAGCAGCAGAGCAAACAGAGCCGGACGGATCAGGCGTCTCATCAAGCAGTCCTCATGAAAATGTCTCTCGCCGGCAACCGCACCGGCCAGCACTCGTCCAAAGTCCCAACCAGAGTCATCCCGACCACCCGAAAAAGCCACGCGCCGGACATCGCAGGGGCCGTTAGATGCAAAAAGTACCGGAAATTTGGATTATAGCATCGCCTCAACTTCCACCCGAAGTGATTGGTACGTAGATGTTTACACTCATTAGTACCTGTACCCCAAGCTGCAGTTGCCAGTTGCCCGTATCCAGTTGCCAGTTCTCAACTCCCCTCCTCCCGGGAGACTAAGTGCTGGCAACTGGCTACTGGGTACTGGCAATTGCCTTTCGTGTTACTTTCTTCTCAGCAATGGCCAAGCAGACTACCCACCAGACCCAGCCTAATCGGGAGAAGAACCCTCGCCGCCAGCCGACCGCTTCCGGCGAAAAAGACGCCTCTGTAAACAGGAACGCGAGTCACAACTATTTCTTGCTCGAAAAATTCGAGGCTGGAGTCGTTCTTACCGGTACCGAGGTGAAGTCCGTCCGCGCTGGCACCACCAATCTCAAAGACGCCTACGGACTGATCAAGGACGGCGAACTCTGGCTCCTCAACTGCCATATCGGCCCCTATGACCACGGCAACTCCGCCAACCACGCCGCTCTCCGCACCCGCAAACTCCTCATTCACAAAGAAGAAATTCGCAAGCTCATTGGCAAGACCCAGCAGAAGGGACTGACCCTCATCCCCACCCGCATGTATTTCAAGAATGGCAAGATTAAACTCGAACTAGCCCTGGCCAAAGGCAAACAGCAATGGGACAAGCGCGAGACCGAGCGCCGCCGCACCGCCGACAAAGAAGCCCGCGAGGCCATCTCCCGAAGGAAACAAGCCTAGCAACTTGCGGAAGAGTCCGCCTTGCCCTTGATTTTGGGTGGCGCAGCGGTTTACCGCAGCGGTAACTTCCTTGTCTTTGAATCAGGCTTTAGCTGAGGGCAGACCGCCGGGTGGCCCATAAATTGCGCGTTCTGTGCACAAGGAGGGATTCCACGATCCTGCGACCCTTAGGCTTTTCGCTCGCACTTTTCGCTCGCACAGTTGCGCGTTCCCCCTCCCACCGTGGATACTGAACATACTCCATCATGAATACAAGTCTCTCCTCCTCCGTCCCATCTCAACTGGAAACCGATTGCCTGGTCGTTGTGGCCCTTGATCGAACCGAAAAAGACAAAGGCGAAAAAGATAAGCCTTCGCCCTCAGTCGAGTGCCCCGACGCCGCCGTCCGCGACGCTGCCAAGGATTTAATTGCCAGCGGCGAAGTCACCGGCAAGATGTTCGAAACCACGCTGCTGCATCGCCCCCCAGGCTTGAAAGCCAAACGCCTGCTCCTGGTCGGCGGCGGCACAGCCAAGGCTTTTTCAGCCGCGGACCTGCGCAAGCTCGCCGGCACCGCCGTCCGCACCCTGAAAGGGAAAAATATCCGCAGCTTTGCCTTTGCTCTGCCGGCGGGCGGACTCGCAACCCCTGAAAGCGTGCGCGCCCTAGTGGAAGGCGCCTTCATCGGCAATTTCGATCCCGGCTACTACAAAAGTGATCGCAAGGACAAAGACAAAGACAAGGAAAAAGACCAGATCGACGACGTCACCATCCTCGTGCCAAGCGATGCCAAGCCCTTGGAAGCCGCCCTGCAGTCCGGACGCATCGTTGCCGAGTCGCATAACTTCACCCGCGACCTGGTCAACGAGCCCTCCAATCGCATGACCCCGACCATTTTGGCCGAGCGCGCCAGGAAGATGGCTGCCGAAGTTGGCCTGAAGTGCGAAGTCCTTGGCGCCGACAAAATCAGACAGCTCAAGATGGGAGCGTTCTGGGGAGTCGCCCAGGGATCCGACGAACCTCCCGCGCTGATCGTCCTGCGCTATGAACCCGAGGGCGCGGCAAAAGATGTCCACCTCGGCCTGGTCGGCAAAGGCGTCACCTTTGACACCGGCGGCATCTCCATCAAGCCCGCCGACGGCATGGAGAAAATGAAATACGACATGGCCGGCGCCGCCACCATGATCGGAACCATGCGCGCGATTGCTCTGCTCAAGCCCAAAGTGAAGGTAACGGCGATTATTTTGGCCACCGAAAACATGCCCTCCGGCAAGGCGCAAAAGCCGGGAGACGTGCAGATCGCCATGTCCGGCAAGTCCATCGAAATTATCAACACCGACGCCGAAGGACGCCTCATCCTCGCCGACGGCCTCAGCTACGCCCGCCAAATGGGCTGCACTCATTTAGTCGACGCCGCTACACTGACCGGCGCGGTAGTGGTAGCCCTCGGTTACGTGAACGCCGGAATCTTCGCCAGCACCGACGACATGTACGACCGCTTCGAGAAAGCTACCGAACAAACCGGCGAAAAAATGTGGCGTCTTCCCTTGGACGACGAATACAAGGAATTAATCAAGTCCAACATAGCCGACATGGCCAATGCCGGCAGCCGTTACGGCGGCGCCATCTTCGCCGCCATGTTCCTGAAAGAATTCGCCGAAGACACTCCCTGGATCCACCTCGACATAGCCGGCACCGCCTGGATGGAAGAGAACAAACCCTGGATCGCCAAAGGCCCGTCAGGAATCGCCCTGCGCAGTCTGGTGGAATTTGTAAAAGGATGGAGCGTCTAGGAGAGGCTACTGTAGAGACGCGGCTTGCCGCGTCTTCCCGCGGAGGGATTTCGCCGGTGGCTTGACCTCAACCTTTCCCTCGACGATCTTCTCGACCACGGCCCGAGAAAAACCCCGTCGCGAAGACAAATCCACCGGCCCATGTATCGATCCTGCGTGCTTCATGAATCTCGGAACAGAACTTTTCCGCTTTGCCATCGCCTGAATCCTTTGCGTCTCAGGCTCTATCATAGTCCTTAGCTCCATGGATCTCCCCGAGAAAATCCGCTCCCTGCCCACTACCCCCGGCGTCTACCTCTACAAAAACGCCGAAGGCGAGGTCATTTACGTAGGCAAGGCGAAGAACCTGCGCTCCCGCGTCTCTTCTTACTTCCACGAAGGCCGCTGGGAGGACGCGAAAACCGGCACGCTGGTCCGCGAGGCCGTCGACGTTGACTACATCGTAGTAGCCAACAACAAAGAAGCGCTCGCCCTGGAAAATCACCTGATCAAGCAGAAGAAGCCGCGCTTCAACATTCTGCTGCGCGATGACAAGACATACCCCTACGTAAAGCTAACCCTCGCCGAGCGCTTCCCAAGAGTCTACGTAACACGCCGCCTTCGCAAGGACGGCAGCGCCTACTACGGCCCCTACTTCCCTGCCAATCTCGCCTATCGCATCGTAGACCTCATTCATCGTCACTTCATGGTCCCGTCCTGCAAAGTGGACCTCACGCGCTACCATCCGCGTCCGTGCCTGCAGTACTACATCAAGCGGTGCCTCGGTCCGTGCGTGAAAGAATTGACGACACCCGAGATCTATGCGGAAGCCGTGCGCGACGTGAAGTTTTTTCTCGAAGGCCGCCAAACCGATCTGGTGAAATCGCTGCGAGAACGCATGTCCGAAGCCGCCGAAGCGCAGGAATTCGAGCGCGCCGCTCGCTACCGCGACCTGATCTCCACCGTAGAACAACTGCAGGAGAAGCAACGCATAGCCGCCGCCGAAGGCGACGACGCCGACGTCTTCGGCTATCACTACGAGAGTCAAATGCTAGCCGTGAACCTCTTCCATATGCGAGGAGGAAAAGTTCTCGACCGTAGAGAGTTTTTCTGGGAAGACCTGCCCGAATTCGCGCAGCCATCCGACCAAAACAATGGAGAGACGGGCGCCCCCGCCCGTCCCACCGCCGACGAATTCCATCCCGCAGACTTCTTCTCCGCCCTGCTCAAGCAGCTCTACCTGGCCCAGCCCTACGTCCCCAGAAACATCTACCTCCCCGTCGACTTCGAAGACCGCGAAGAACTGGAAGAAGCCCTAAGTGACCAACTAGCCGCGGAACCCGGACGAGCCTCGCGCGTCCACATCACCGTCCCGCAGCGTGGCGAGAAGCGCGAGCTCATCGATCTGGCCGGCACCAACGCCAAACAGTCCTACGATCAGCGCTTCCGAGTGCTGAAGCCAAACGCGCGCGCCCTCCAAGAAGCCCTGCAAGACTCGCTGGCTCTACCCGAACTCCCCAAGCGCATCGAGTGTTTCGATATTTCGCACATTCAAGGAGCGGAAACCGTAGCCTCCATGGTGGTCTGCGAAGACGGCAAGATGAAAAAATCCGACTACTGCAAGTTCATTATCAAAACCGTAGAAGGTGTAGACGATTTTGCCTCCATGCGCGAAGTAGTCACGCGCCGTTACCAGCGCCTGCAGGAAGAAAAAAAGTCCATGCCGAGTCTGGTGCTGATCGATGGCGGCCTCGGACAACTCCACGCCGCCGCCCAGGCGCTCGAAGCCCTCGAAATCATCAACCAGCCGCTAGCCGCCATCGCCAAGAGAGAAGAAATTATTTACGTCTACGGACAGGAAGACGACCCCGTAGTTCTCGACCACCATTCTCCCGTCCTTCATCTGGTGCAGATGATCCGCGACGAAGCGCATCGATTCGCCGTAACCTTCCATCGCAAGCGCCGCCAGATTCGCGATCGCGCCACCGAGCTACGAGAAATTCCCGGCGTAGGCGAATCCACCACCCGCCGTCTGCTGGAACATTTCGGCAGCCTGCAAGCCGTGAAGCAAGCCGATGTAGCCGCGCTGTCGGCGGTAGTAACCATATCGCAAGCCGAAGCCATCCTCGGACATTTCCGGAAGACTATTAGCTCATAGCGTGATACGCTTCGGCGTCCGGATCTGTGAATTTTGACCATTTTCAAGACTCAACAGGAGGCACGATGAGAAAAGCTCTACACGCCACTCTGTTTGCCGTAACGTTGCTAACTGCGCTTCCCGCCCTTGCGCAGAATCCAAACTATGATTACGGGCCGGTGTGGCGTGTTGTCTACTTCAAACTCAAACCTGGCCAGGCAGAACCGTTCTGGAAAGATTTTCGCGAGCATCTGAAGCCTTCGTACGACGCCGTGAAGAAGGAAGGCATCATCACCGACTACAAAGTCTGGACCAACGTAACCACCGATGGCCCGCAAGACTGGGACATCGCGCTGGGGCTGATGTTTCCGAACTGGGCGGCGATCGATCAGTCCGACGCCAAAACCGCAACCATCATCGCCAAGCATTACGGATCGCGAGACGCCATGATTGAAGCGGGAAAGAAACGCAACGATATACGCGAAGTGGTTGCCAGCAAGTTGGCACGCGAAGTGATGCCGAAATAAGGGTTGCGTCGCGAGTGCCAGCAAAAGTGATAAAGGGCCCCGGATGTTTTTGAGAAGCAGTCGGGGCTTTATTGTGCGCCCTAGCCTCCGTTTTCTTACGGACGGCATCGCAGCAAGGACAAAGGCGGCGGTTAGCGCTACAATTCCACCTGTAGCTCGTAATCGCAATCGAGCGGGAGGCCCTCATGCCCGTGTATGACTACGTCTGCAACGATTGTCACGAAACCTTCGAATTGATTCTCACCCTGAAAGAACACGAAGTAGACGCGAAATGCCCCAAGTGCGGCAGCAAGAACGTGGAGCAGGAAGCAACCGCGTTCTACGCCGTGACCGGGAAGAAGAGCTAAGCGAAGAGTTAGTCGAGAAGTCAGGCTGGGATTAGCCAAGCCATGCCGCTTGGCGAAGTTGTAAGCATTCTGCGCCTTACGGATTCCGGCGGCGACTTTGTTTTGCAGGGCGCGGCTTTTCTCTAGTTAGAAATTCCTCCCCAGAAACTCCTTCAACTGTTCCAGCCGAAAACTGGCATCTCCGATCTCGATCTCCAGCAACAATTGCGCGGTGGTCAACTGGTTGCGGAAGTCCAGGGCGGCACTGGTCTCCGCGGCGCCCAGCAGTTGAACATTGTTTTCGATTTGCTTCTGCTCCTCCTGGAGAATCTTCAGCCTGTTGTCCTGGACGGAAATGCCGTCTTCCACCTGCTGCTTCACAACGTCGGCGTTGCGGATGACATCGCCTTCCTGAACTTTCTTCCAATCGTCGTAGGCATCCGCAGCGCGATCGAGGTGTTTGTTGATGGCGTGGCTCGCGAGGTTGTAACTCACTGTAACTTCGCCGTATGCTCCCTTGGTATCAACTAACGGATCGATCTGCTGGTGTGCGCCCACTGAAAGCGCCACATCCCAGTCATTCTGGCGACTCAGTTTGTCCAGGGCCTTTTGCTCGTTCACTTCTCGACTCTGCTTCTCGGCCACCAGTTCCTTCAGCGGCCGGTCACTCAACGGCAGCGTGTAGAGACCGACAATCTTCAGCTGCGTATCGGCTCGATCCGCGTCCAGCTTGATCTTCGTGGTTTGCAATGCGAAGGCCATGGGACGCGTCATGTTCTGCGCATCCAGCATCTTTGCGGTTGTAGCAAGCAGCGCGGCCAGGCTTTCAGACGCGTGTTGTATCAAGCCCAATCTGTTTTGCAGGGCCTGCTTCTCCAGGCTCGGCAGGGCATATTGGATATCCCGCTGGGCGGAAGTAGACGCACTGTAGAGCTCGCAGTTTCTGCGCGCCGCATTCATCGTCAGTCCCGCCTTCCTCATACTGGAAAGGCTGCCCGAGACTCCCCACACCAACTGCATGGGCAAACCGGTGTTGGGCTGGGTCACGCCCACAACCGCATTCGGCGCAAGCAGCAGATCGCGCTGCGCAGAGGCCTGCTCGGTTACGTATCGGCAATAAGCCTGTTGGTCCTTATCCTTATCCTGATCCTTTCCGTCGGCCGCAAAAGCAGCGGGGATCAGCAGCAGTGCAATCCCGAAGCCGGTGCTGAATTTAGAAAAGCTTTTGGCGTTTGCTGGAGTCGAATGCATCTTGCGTCTCCTCAAAAGGGATCAGAAGAATAGCGGTTTGCGGTTCAGAAACACGGTTTTCGATTTCGCGGATTCCGTGTGGTCGAGCTGCATCTGGATCAGGAAGCCCCGGATGTCCGTCCTGAAGATGGGGTGAATGGCGTGTTCTTCACCCGCAAAAATCTGCTTCACTGTGCCCACCTTCTTGCACGCCACCATGTTCAGGTAACAGTCGTAGACCGCCGTGCCGACGGAGACACTGCCCTGATTGTCATAGGGCACAAATGCGAAGTTCACGGCGCTGCCTCCCGACACACTCAGATAATAGGGCGTTGACTTCGCCGTGGTGAGCGCCTGTTTCAGCATATTGATCTGTTTCGTCTCTTCGTAGATCTGCTTTTGCGCCACGCCAATCGCAATGTCAAGCTGCGCAATCTCCGATATCAGTTCGGCCTGTTTGTCGAGCACGTCCAGGGACTTGGTGTCGGTCGTCGTCTTCTCCAGAATGCTGTCGGTAAGCAGGATCTCGCCGATCTTGCTGTCCGTATACGTGCTCTCGGCCTGATTCAGCGCCGCTCGCTGCGTAGCTGCATCCCCTTTGGTGATCAGCCCGGCCGCCAGATCTTTGTTGATGGTGGCTTCCACTTCTCTCACTTGCGCCATCACCGCCTGCGTTTTCGCGTTGTCGGCCTGCTTCTGCTTGTCCAGTTCCAGCAGCTGTGGACCAGTGGCCAGGTTGTGTTGTTTTTCACGGACAATGGCCGCCTTAAGTTCGGGCTCGAGCGCCACCAGCGCAGCCCGGTGCTTGTTCATTTCAGCGACGCCTTCCTGCAGCCGCTTCATGTCTACGTTCAGATCTTCCAGCGTCTGACGGCTCGTCACCAGCTTCTCGGTAAAATCCAGACTCTTATCATCCGCCGGTGAAAGAATTACCGGCGCAGCCCAAGATGTGTTCAGCGCATAGAAGCCCATAACAAATCCATAAGCCAATACTCCGAAGAGCACCAGGTAGAGCGTTACTATCGCAAAGATCCGGTAAATCGTAACCACCGACTTATAAAGCATCGGCTGGATCACGGAAGGTTTTGCATTAGCTGGCACTTTCTTGTCCTCCGGCATCGCTTTCGCTGGCCTCCTGTTCCTTTTCTTTGGACCGCGTACCCCAGTCCCTGGAGTCCAAAGTGCACAGCGCCAGCGTAGTAATGAATAAACTGCTGATCAGCGTCCATCCTAGATACGCACCGAAGGCGAGCGGGTTGTTGACCGCCTCGCGGGCACTGTATTTCCTGATCACAAAACCAAGAACCGCCCCAATCCCCAGGTACACAATCAGCGGCGCCGGTCCAGCCACCTCCATGGGATTGCCGGACAGCATGGTGAGCACCACCAACAACCCAAGCAGCGCCCCCAGCGGCGTCAGCACCAGCGTCAGCACCGTATTCGGATGCAGGCTCCATACATGTTGCGGTAGCGTCCGCAGCGTGTAGAAAAGGTCGCGTATGATGCTGCGCTTCCAGCGCAGCTGCTGATTGAATAACTCCGCCAGCGTGGAGGGCACGGTGGTCCAGCACAGCGCGTCGTTGTTAATGTAGGTGCCATACCCGCGCAGCAGCGTCTGGTGCGTAAGGAACCGATCCTCCCCCTGGTTTACTGGAATTCCAAACCAGTGCCGGCTGCGAATCTTCGGTTCAATCTCCAGCAACAGATCGCGCCGTATGGCGAACAGGCATCCGCTGATGCAGCCCACGCTGCGCGTCCAGTTCTCGGGAACCTTATAGACCTGAAACGCCGCGTAATAGATAAACGTCTGAATCTGGGTGATCGCGTTTTCATTCGGATTTCGTACTCCAACTCGACCGCCCACCGATCCGATCTTCGGCTCGGAGAAGCAAGCCGCCAGTTCGCGGATAGCGTCCGGATGAAAAATGCAGTCGGAATCGATCGAGATTATCAGCTCTGCCGTCGAGTGCTGCAAAGCATTACAAACGCTGCGGGCCTTCCCGCTATTAGCGGTGTTCCGTCCCACTCTCACGCGTATGTTCGAAAAGTCACGCTGCGCCTTGAGCATCCACTCGTAGCTGTCGTCCACCGAGCAATCGTCTTGCGCGATCACTTCAAACCGGTGGTTTGGATAATCGCTCCGGCTGATGCTCTCGATGGTCTCGTAGACCGTCTTACCCTCGTTGAAACAAGGCATCAGCACACTCACCGTGGGCTGGAAGGTGTAATCCTTCTTGACCGTAGCTCCCGAAACCGACCATTTCAGGATCAGAGCGAACGTGTATTTGAGAATCGAGATCAGCAGGCAGAGGAACAGAATGAGCCAGACTAGAACCGGAGCCATGGTTGCCTTGCTTGCGATACCGTGAAGTAGTCGCCGAAGTGCTCGCTAAAAGATTGGTCCTTATTTGTGACTGAGAATATCACAGCCCGGGTGCCCCACTCATTCGCGCTTTTTTGCGAATGAGTGGGATTCCACATCAGTCTCCCGCAAGGGATCTCCTAGCGCCCATCCATAAGCTTGGTCGCCAGAAACGACTTCACCACAATCTGATTCGGCTGCATGCCGACAGGGATAATGGTCAGCAAGGAATATTCTGAAGGCTCGAACTTCTTCTTCGGCTGGCGTTTCTGAATGACCACCAGATCGCCGGAACCGGAGTCAAGCACCAGCAGATAATTCTGATTCTGCGACAGCGCCAGCGCGTCCGGATGCGTGCCTACGGGCAGATACTCGATTACCTTGCCCAGGTCGATGTCATACACGGCGATGTTATTCGATCCGAAGTTCGAGACATACAAACGCGAGTTATCCTTTGAAACCACGCCGCGAGTGGGTCCATCGCCGACCAGATAGCTGCCGGAAACCTCGTTGCCCGTAGTTTCAATGATGGAGATGCTGCCGGCGTCGAAGTTAAAAGCTACCATCTCTCCGCCATCAGGCTTCAAAGCCAGGCTAACCGGAGATTTCCCCACATCTAGCAGCGCCAACAACTTGTCGTTCTGGGTTTCGTTCTTGAGCGCGATGCTCGCCACCTGCCCCGATCCCGAACAAGAGACGAAAGCCTTGCTGGAATCAGGAAGAATAGCAATGTCCTCCGGATGAATGCAGATGTTAATCGCAGATCGCACCGCCATCCGCGCCGTGTCGATGATCGAAACCGAGTTGTCGGCGCGATTGGTGACAACCACGGTAGATCCATCGGGCGAAACTCGAGCCAGGACGGGGTTTGCGCCCACATGAAGCGTAGCCGCAACCGTGCGGTGGTCGAGGTCAAGCACAGAAACGTTGTCGGAGCCCGAGTTAGCGATGTAAGCGCGGCGCCCGTCCGGAGAAACATCGATAAAGTAAGGACGCCCATAGACGCCAATGGTAGCAACGATTTTATTCTGCTCCGCATCAATCACGCTGACGTTCGAGGAGCCGGTATTGACGACGTACACTTCATTGCGTTTCGGATTAGCCGCAACTCCCGTAGGATCAGTCCCGACCTGCAGCGTTCTCACCGGACGAAAAGAACGCAGATCAATGACCGTAACCGTGTTGCTCTTGCCATTAGTTGTGTAAGCGTATTCGCGGTAGAGCGGGCCGTAGGAGGGGAGCGTGCGCTCGTGAAAGTAGTACCAGCCGGCGGCGAGGACGAGCGGAACACTAACCGCGAGTAGCAGAAATTTTCTCAAGGACGGATTGGCCTCGCTGAAGGCAAGAGATTATCAAATGCGGCCATATCAGTAGAGGTGAAAGCTCACTTCCACCTTGATTGCCGTTGCGACGGGTTTGCCATCTTGGGTTGCGGGGGAGAATTTCCACTTCTTTACGGCATCGATGGCTGCCGCGTCGAAGTCGGGGCTAAGCGGACGCGAGACGATGATGTCGCGCGGCAAGCCGTCAGAACCTACAACCAACCCTACTATAACTGTCCCCATGTGACGGGCTTTGCGTTCCTTATTCGGATACGTTGGTTCGGGCGCGTAAGTCGTGTGTGGCGCAGTGATACAGCCCGAAGCATCGCTGTCGTTTCCGCGACAAATGGGGGGGTGCCCCTTTCCTGACAGATCTATGGGAACCGAATCTTGCGCCACGGCTGTGACTGAGAGCACCAGCAGAAGTACCAGAACGCGCGGTGTCATATCTCTTTCTCCGGATCAAGAGGTCGATTGCCTTGATGTGCCTGCTAAGACGGCGGGCTCCGCAGCTTTCGGAATCGTTCGCCCCAGCACCGCTGCAATCTGCCGGACCTGCGCCATCAGGGCGTCGAACTGATCTGGAAATAGCGACTGCATCCCATCCGACAACGCCCGGTCGGGATCGTGGTGCACTTCGACGATCAGCCCGTCAGCTCCAACAGCGACGGCGGCGCGGGAGAGTGGCGTAACTTTGTTGCGTTTGCCGGTGCCGTGGCTGGGATCGACGATGATGGGCAAATGGCTAAGCCGTTGCACAGCCGGCACAATGCTGAGGTCGAGCGTGTTGCGGGTATGATCCGCAAAAGTGCGCACGCCGCGCTCGCACAGAATGACGTTGTAGTTGCCCTCACTCATGATGTATTCGGCGGCCATCAGAAATTCTTCCAGCGTCGCCGAGATGCCGCGCTTCAACAGCACGGGCTTGTGGGCTCGTCCGGCTCGCTTCAGCAGCGAGAAATTCTGCATGTTGCGGGCGCCGATCTGAATCACGTCGGCATACTTGTCCACCAGGTCGAGAGACTCGTAATCCACGGCTTCGGTGACGATGAGCAGGCCGAAGCGGTCGCGGATTTCGGCCATGATCTTCAGTCCCTCTTCGCCGAGACCCTGGAAAGAATAAGGAGAGGTGCGCGGTTTATAGGCTCCGCCGCGGAAGAACCGGGCTCCGGCGCGGGCGACGCGCTCGGCGATGATGAAGGCCTGTTCGCGGCTCTCAATGCCGCAGGGGCCGGCAATGATGGCGAGGTCAGAGCCTCCAATGGTAACGGGTCCACCATTCGCATGCGTTTTGGGAAACTTGATCACCGTCGTGTCGGGCTTGGTATCGCGGCTGACCAGCTTGTACGGCTTGGTGACGCGGATAACTTCCTGCACGCCCGGCATTTCTTCCAACGATCCGGCTTCGACTTCGCCCTTGTTGCCGGTGATGCCGATGGCGGTGCGTTGCGCGCCGGGCATGGAGTGGGCGCGGTATCCAAGCGTTTCGATTTTCTGGCAAACCGCGCGGACCTGCTCTTCGGTGGCCTGCGCTTGCATGACTACGAGCATATGGGTACCCCGAACCATTTAGTTTAGCGTCCGAGGTGCAACTGGGCAAACGGCGGGGGCGGAAGTCGTTTGTTGCAAGAGTGGAAACTGAGGGGTGCCACGAGATGCAGGGTTGACCGCACGTTTTGGCTTCAGTTCACGCGGAGATCTGCGCCACCCGACTCCGGAGCCTCCGCATCGAGCACTTCCCTCACCTTGACGACCAGCGCCGAGAGCGAGAAGGGCTTGGGCAGGAACCACAGTCCCGGATCAAGCACCCC
>Ga0209448_10000029_pt1 | contig 55292 bp, 38 predicted proteins | sample BogFormECP14_OM2_FD_188245 | JGI IMG/M metagenome (GOLD analysis project Ga0209448, IMG submission 188245) | Bog forest soil microbial communities from Calvert Island, British Columbia, Canada - ECP14_OM2 (SPAdes) (version 2) | ecosystem: Environmental > Aquatic > Freshwater > Wetlands > Bog ... | reverse complement strand
CTGTTAGCACGTCGGCTCAGGAACCCACCGAGGGCATCGTATGCGCAAGCCTATAGAGCCTGTAGGAATCCCCTCCGTTCACGGAGGGGAGGATGTCAAGATTCTGTTTCCTTTTCCTCAGCTCAGCCGCACCTAACAGACAAAGGCTTTGCGTCCGAGCCGCGGCTAGCAAGCTGTGTTCGGTGCGCATCTCCGTCTTGCGGTCCGGAAACTGCGATATGCGAGGCCATGTCGGGTTGTAGGTGGATGGTCGGCAACCCTTCAGTTAGAGAATATCGAAGGGTGGCCTGTAAATCGCTCCGATTCGCTTCTTTGGCCGTCATGTTGCGAGCTGACCATTTTATGAATCGGCAACGTAACTCACCAGCGCAGGTCACGTAGCTAAAACAGCTAGGGCGCGGGCCGCACGGGCTGCATTTGATTCCAGCTTCCCGAGAGTTGCCCGTTCGGGTTGAAGTTCGGATCATCACTCATAATGTATTCGTTTGATCCGTTCAACCAAGCGTGATCGAACTGGTTGCTCAGTTCCATCGTATTTCCAGTCGTGGGATCTCGGAAGGTTTGCACACCACGTATGTTTTGGTCAAATCCGAAGGCGCTGTTTTGCGCACCCCGCTGGGCGTTGGCGGTGACGCCCATGATGGTGTCGGCGACATGCTTTTGAAAGGCGGCCACCATTGCGTCCATGGTGGCTTCCTTTTGAGCCTCAGCCTGGTAGAGTTTGGCAATAAATCCATTCGAATAAGCCTGCCACTTCGGCTCCGGTCGAATGGAACTGATCATCACTTTGAAAAGTTTATCGTTGGCATCGAGTTGGCCTTGCGGCGCCCGCAAGGCAGTCACGTAGATCGCGTGGCAATCGTAAAAGGCGCCTTGGCCCTGGCGAAAAATACGTGTCACAACAACCAGCGTCACCCAATCCTCCAAGTCCTTGCCATCTTTTTGGAATTTGACGCGCGCGCGAATTGCCTCGGTTCGAGCGCTACCCTCGTTACTGCCATCATCAGGCGGCAGCCCCAATTGCTTGCGTGCGATCTGGTTCAGTTCGGGGAAGGGCTCAACCGAAACCACTGTGCTGCCGCCAGGGAACACGGTCAGTATCTCCTGGCGAAAATAATCTTCAGCCTTCATCGGTTTCTTCACCGGGCAGGGCTTCCCTTGAGCACCGAGTGCACGCCGATTAGGATCTGTCAGCTTCCGCAACGCAGCGGGGCCATCCGCGTATTGCCAACTGTCGTTAGGGGCACCTTGAAAAGCGGTGGATCCATCCGGACTCGTGGCCTCCCACGACACCGCATGAATATCTGAAAAACATCCCTCTTTAGTATTGGCGGCGATGCTGCCTTTGAAGTCCCACGTGGAAGGTATCAACAGATCTATCGCCGGAAGGTCGACCTTGCCCCCCAATGCCGGATCTGCGACATGCGCGATGACTTGGACTTGCTTCATGCGCAGGTAGGAAGTGGGGGCAGCGCCGGTCTGAGACGGAGCTTTCGTCCCAGTCCCGGCGGCAGGCGACGGCTTAGCTGCGGGACTGGTCGCGGCTCCAGCAGCCTGACTTTCGGAAGTTGGCGAAGTGCTGGGAGCGCTCGGCGCAGAACTACTACCACTTGGGTTCGTAGCCAGCCCGGCGGCTTTCCTGCATCCATCGGACAGCGAGTCCTTGTGCTCTTTGAGACAGGCCACGATTCGGCCTCCGCCCGGTTGCACTCCCGCGCACAGCTTCTGTGCATCCTCGGCGCAGGCGGCGCGAATCGCAGCAAGTGACTGCTGATCACCCGCCTGGGCAGATTGCGCCGCTCGAGCAGGGGAAACGGAGGCCACGGTCAGCGACAACAGCAGGCAAGACGCATTGGCGATTCGTCTCACTTTCATATCGACCTCTCTTGATTTGAAGTGCTCGTGAAAATTGGGGGACTTAGAGTTGCGAGCATAACATGACCAATTCAACTGTTCAGAGTGAATTGTCGGCAAGCCGGAAGTAATTCGGTTACTTCCGCATCGCCCGTGATTCGGACGGAAACAACCCAATGCCTACTTGCCGTGCTTGCGCGAAGCAATCTGCCACAGGTTGTCCCATGGGTCCTTAACCATCGCCCTTCTATCGCCATACGGTTGATCTGATGGAAGCTCAAGTGTTTCTGCTCCCGCTTCGACCGCTCGCTGGTAAGTCTCATCCACATTTTCAACGTAGACGTAAAGAAAGGCCGACACGGGCTCCCGAAGGCCACCCCCGTCGCTGATCATGATAAGCGAATCGCCAATTCGGATCTCCGCCGGGCGGTTGACGTGGAACTCACCCTGCCCACGGAAGACCTCCTTAACGAAATGAACCATCTCTTCTGGCTTCGGCGTGATAATCCGCGGAGTCACTGTGTGCCTGCCGTCTGGCTGAAAATGTTTCACAGGCGTCGCCTTTCGTCATTCGCTAACCTCAGTGAGTCTACATTGATTTTCACAAGCTTTCATCGAAGTCGATAAACCGAAAGAGCTTGGATGGTCGGCAACCCCTAACTAAGCTCCCGATGCTTACTCAATCTCCCGCACTGGCTTCTGGAACGAAGCTCCAGCGGCGGTCAGCACCATTAGTCCGCCAGCGAGCAGAAACATGAGCTTCAAGCTCCACGCAACCAAGAATCCTGCAACCGCGAAGTTCTACGGTATTAGCGGTCCTCCGTACCGTCTGTGGATTAAGTGAAGATTTCGTATATTTTTTGCGCTGTGCTCGTTAGGAGCAGCAATCGAACTACGACGGTTGCTAGAGGGAACTCGACGCGACAAGTTTTTATTGGGATGCTCTGGCCATTGCAGCCGCTTGGTTTATTGTTATCGTGCTGTTGGTTAAGACCGTCGAGTGGGTAGCCAGCAAGCGCAGAGGGAAGTTCACCGTATCCAAGTAATCGGTTCCTAGTGCCGTCGTTACCGGAGGGTGACATCTGAAAGCTTCTGTAACATCCTACAAACCCGCTACCCATGAGTTCTCGCTATTGTGCAGCGGTCACCATGATTTCAACCAGAATGTTGGCCCGCCACAGGGTAGCTTGGACGCAAAAGCGTGTCGGAGGATTTTGACGGTCCACCCACTCGTTCCAGACGGAATTGTGTTCCTCAAAATCCTGCATATCCGCCAGCCATACGTTGGCCGTCAAGAGTTTCGATTTGTCAGTCCCGGCTTTTTCTAACAGCCAGTCGATCTTGCTCAGCACCTCTTTGGTCTGTCCCTTTACATCGCCGGTCGGCTCGGCCGTCACGCCGCAAGTACTGACGACGCCGTTGTGTATCACGGCTAGGCTAATGACCGGGAGCACTTTCACACCATGCACGTCCTTAAGACCCTCGGTTGTCCCAATCCGTTGGATGGCCATGTTCACGCCTCCTGTTCTTGCCAGGAATTAGCGTCGGGCGTCGACGAAGCAAAAATTCTGCCTCACTAGCTGCTGGAAGCCACCTATGTGCTGAGAGGTCGCGACTGCCCACAACCGAGTCGTCTGACTCGGAATGACTTCCGGCTACGCCGTTAACCGGTAACTTGGACGCCGATTTTCCGGTAAGAAACTCACTGAGTTTCACTTAGATACGAAACGAAGAAACCTGCTGTGTCTCCTGCGCCACTGTATCGGACGCGCATCGGTGATGTTCTTAGAACACCAATTGGCCGTCCTTGATCACGGTCTTTCCGTCGATCTCCACGGTGGCATTGGTCACAGGAAATGTGAAACCTCCTGGTTGCACATTATTGCCCCCTAGAAGTTGATTGTTCCCGAAAGAAATCCAAACCATTCCAGCGGCGGCATCCGGCCGGTAGTCCTCGCTGACTTTCAAGGCAGGGTTAAGGCCAATCGACACCGAGCCGAGCATATCCTTCGGCCCACTGTAGCCTGCCATAGATTCCTGGTAACAATCACCGCCGCTTTCTGCCCTAAAGTTCGCAATCTTTCCGTTCTGGACGTCAAATGACGCGCCAACTAGCTGAACATCGGGACGACAGCGTTCCCTAATCGCAAACACCTTGCCCCTTCCCGACGTCTCAAGAGGAGCGAACGATACGGTTCCGCCCGGTAATGTGACGGCGCGGTTCCCAAAGAACTTCGCGTGCGACTTTTCCTCGGTCACTATCCCCGCATCGACAACCGCTGATCTCCCCGCGAGGGAAAACGTCAGCTCTGTGCCCTTCGCTGAGGTAATACGCACTGTTTTTGAGTGTTCCAACATCTGCTTGAGGCTACTTCCTTTTTCTGAAATCTGCCGATAGTCGGCGTTGACGCCGTCCCAATGCATCTTTTCGAGCTCTGGATACGGGATGTGAAAAAGAACTGCATCGGACTTGGTGGGGAAGTTTACGAACAGAAGTCTCAGCTTGGAGCTGTTCAAGGCGCTAGCAACTACCTCGCCTGCCTTGTTCATTTCGGCCAGCCGCTGCGCCGGGACTCCCGCAATCACGGCAGCCGAGTCTTCTACATCCGGGAGTGTTATCCAAACATCGACGTCCTTTATCCAGTCGGCAAAATACTTTGGCTGTTGTTGGAGGTATTGCTCGGGCACATCCGCATTGATCGCCCGAGCCAATCGATCGGTGTTCAAGAACATTTGGACCATGCCGCCAGCTTTTGCGGCTTCTATCGCGATGTCCTCCATGAGGGGGATCGTGTTTTGCCCTCCGCTGACAACTACCACATCCCCAGGTTTCACCTGGACCGAAGTGTTGACAATCTGCTTCGCTAATGCCGGGAATTGACTGTCCTGTGCTGAAGATACACCCACAAAAAGCAACACGAACAGGAGGAGGAAGCTTGAGTTCCTCACGACGTAACTTTTCATAGTCTTATCTCCTACAATTTGGAGTCCGGAGTGGGGAAAATCTAGAAGCCCTAAACGTGCGCTGCCCTCGTTGTTTCCACTTGATCGCGCACGTTAGCCAATTAGTGCAGCGGATTGTGCTTCCGAGCAGTGTCGGTGTCAAGAGCAAGCATTCTTCTCCTCCTTCGACGGGTGTACGCTTATCAGGAGTTGACTATCGGAAGCGTTGATTGCGCATTGCGAGTTGATTTTCTTCTGAGCAACCTTGAAGCAATCCTTGGAATCTGGGGTTGTAGAGTCATGCGTGCCTTCATTTTCAGTATGGTTCTGCTTGTCGGACTTGAGCCTGCATGCCTCGCGAAGGCACAGGACGAAACTTCGGAGCTAGTACGTTCGGCGGCGGAACTGCCGCAGAGCGTCGATTCAAGTTCGTCGCGGCAGCCTTGTTTCGCAGCGCAGAGTGGGCTGCGTGAAGCGGATGCAATTGCCAGCCTTCCTGTGATTTTCCGTTATTGGTTGGCAGAGGATGTGGCTTACATCATTGCTCCGGAAGAGCGATGCGCTTTTCTGCACCTCGCAAGTGATCAGGAACGGCAACAATTTGTCGATCAATTCTGGCTCCGGCGAGCCTGTGATCCTGAATCGCTGGACAATGATTTCGAGCAGGAGCACTACCGCCGGATCGTATTCGCTAATGAGAGATTCGGGACGAATGTTCCGGGATGGCGGACGGATCGCGGGCGTGCGTACATCACCTTTGGTCCTCCGGACAAAATTGAATCGCACGGAGAAGGCAGCCGGGATGAGGACAGTGAAGGTGGCAAACAGCGCGAAAAATGGCATTACAAGTACCTGGAAGGGCTGGGCGAAAACGTTGATTTGGAATTTGTAGATCCAAGCCACTCTGGGGACTGCGGCCTGCTTACGCAAATTCAAGTCAAGAATGAACCGCCTTACAACCTTCCTGGCGTTTCCCGGCAAGATCGCGACGTGGCGTCCGAGACTGTCCAGCATATTGTCGCTTACGTCGGCCCGATGCCTTCGGCTAAGATTAAGTTCAAGGATTTGGAGGCAATGGTCGTGGCTCGCATCCTGCGCGACCAGGTCCATTTCAGCTATACCGTTGAATTCACCAGAGCGACCCACGCCTCAACCATGGTGCACATTGCTGTTGAGATTCCCACCGAGCAGCTCATTCCCGAAATGCGCGACGGCGAACAGGTCGGTGGAGCAGGGATCTTCGGACGCGTCAGCAAGCCTTCGGGCTGGGTTGTCGAGACCTTTGAGCGTGCCGCCTCAATTCAAGAACTCGAACACTTAGGACAAGCCACCCTAAAACGCGAAACAATCGTAGCGTTAGAACCGGGATCGTACGTCTTGGCTATCGCTGTAAAAGACATTGCCTCCGGCAACGCCGGTCTGCGCTATACCACCTTGCGAGTTCCGCGTTATGAAGATTTGCGCGGCGCGCCCTAGCTACTTTTGCGGTCCCTTGATGTGCCCGGCTCAAGACCGGGATGTCGGTGTTACGCACCTCGGCGAATCAACTCCTGGTTAACGTTGCGGTAATCATACAAGTGGATATTACTTCGCATCTCTGGTAACGCGACTTCCCGAACGTCAGCGGTGCTTCCGACCTGCCGGTGGAACAACATAAACTGAGGTGGTCCCTCGCTGAATGCAACTTCTGCTGCCAATCTAAGTCAAGGAATTGTCAATTCGGTCTGAGCTGGCGCCAATCTGGAAATAGTGAGAACAGCACAAATACCTCGATCTTGGTTTGACCGGCCAGGTGGGACAGGCAATGCTAAGGAAGTTGAATCAGGAACTGTGGGCAACCCGTGCGGTACTTAACGAAGACCTCGGTCACCCTTGGGCCGACCCGTCAACGCGGGCCGGTCCGGTACCTCTGTTCAAAACACGAAACCATGGACTCAGTTCTCGTCGATCGTCGACGCCAAGCTCCAATGCTCAAGAACCATCGAGGATGGCTCCTTCTCGCTACTGCCTTGCTGTTGCAGGCGCTACCCACCGGGCAAGTCTTCGCACAATCGTCAGACTCACCACCACCGAACACGCAGTCGTCATACGATCAGTCGCAGGATCCGGAAGCAATCAAACCGGTTCCGGTTCTGCAAACGTCAGCGGCATTTCAAACTGTTTTTGACGCTGGCGAAACACACATCCATCCATTGCTCACTCCGGTGTTGCTTGTGCCGTTTGGCTCGCGGTGGCTGTTTGAGGCGCGTGGGACGTTTGAATCGGATCTTGCCCAGCAACCAGGCGTGAGCGGATTCCACGGAGTGGTTCAAAAAGAAGAGGAATACGCGCAGCTGGACTTCATCGCCAGCCCATACATGACCGTGACGGTGGGCAGATTTCTGACGCCGTTCGGAATTTTCAATGAACGGCTCTATCCAGTGTGGATTAGAAATCTGGCGAGCGACCCCCTTACTCTTCCCATCGGAATTGGCCCGAGCAATGCGAGCACGGGGGCCATGATTCGCGGCGGATTCAAAGCTAACAAGCATTTTAACATTAACTACGCTGTCTACTATTCGACGCTTCTGACGGTCTCCCCGATGGACTCCAATCGGTTTGCCGGGGGCCGGGCCGGCATTTTCATTCCCAAGGCCAGGCTGGAAATAGGGGGCTCTTACCAGCATCTCTTGCAGGACGACCATTCAAATCTATTCGGATTTCACATGGCTTGGCAGCCGCCCAAGCTGCCTCTCAATCTCCGTGCAGAAACAGCGCGCTCGAGCGTGGGTAGCGGCTATTGGGTGGAATCCGTCTATGGATTGACGCAGGTGCCGTTCGCTCAAAACCAGTTGCGTCACACGCAGGTGGTGGCGCGGATGCAGCAGTTCTTCACCGGACCGGTGCCCGCAAATTCCGTGCTGCCCGTCAACACCAACATGTTCGAGTTCGGCGTGAACTATTACTTTATGGATGGCCTGCGCGCCATGAGCAGTTACGGCAGGCAATTCGCCCCGCAAGGGAACGGAAATGTCTGGACGCTGGCGTTGACCTACCGCTTGGTAACGCCCCTCGGCCGCGGGGAGGTTCAATGAAAAATCGAAAAGCCGCGTTCGCTGCCACATTCACCCTGCTCGCCAGTTCTTTAGTCACTGCGATTGCGCAAGATCAGAAAAATACGCCGCCTGCGCCGAATCCCGCCAGTTCCCCGAACCAGCAACTGGCAGCTCTGGCAGTGCCTGCCAACTCTCGGCCAGCTTCAACAGACAAGCCCTCCTCGCCACCAGAGGCCGCGAGAGCATCCGGCATCCACGACAACCGTGCCTTGCGCTTGGAAGGCGAGAAGAGATTCCAAGCCAACTGTGGCCGCTGCCACATGGCTCCCCCAAAGTTCCCACCGCGGGCAATGGCCACGATTCTGCGGCACATGAGGGTCCGCGCGCTCATCACGGACGAAGACAGGCGCTTGATACTGCGCTATATGACGGAGTGACCATGCGGAGAGTGTTTCTAGGAAGAACGAGAATTTCCTGGCGATTCCTCGTGTTCGCCATCGCCATTTGTTTTAGCCTCGAACCAGCACTGCTCAGTCAAACGCCTCCCAGGGTTATTGAGGTGCTGGCCGATCATGACAGCCGGTACAAAATCCAAGGTCAGAAGCAGCCCGTGATAACAGCCAAGGCGGGGGAAGGACTCACCCTGCACGTTACTGCAATCAAGGCCAAGAACCACAATCGAGATGGTTCGGTGCATGGATTTGCGCTGTTGCGAGCCTCGGATCGAAAACTAGTTCCCGGCTGGGACCTTCTGCTCAAACCCGGAACCCAAGAATTCAATTTGACCGCGCCAAGCGAGCCCGGCGAATACATCGTCATTTGTACAGTAATTTGCAGTCACGGCCACGAGGAGATGACCATGAAGTTCATCGTCAAGCCGTAGGTGCGATCGCAGGATTCCATAGAGTACAGGCAGACGATTGAGAGTACGGGATGAATAAATCACAAACAGTACTTATCTCAGTAGCCTTGCTGGCAGCCCTGAGCTTCATGGGGCCGGCAACCTCGGGCGCAGGCGAAACAACCTTTGAGGGCGAGATCGCCGATTCGCAATGTGCCATGGGCGTCCATTCTCTAAACAGATCCCACAAGGAAATGATCGAAATGGGACATGCGGGCAGCACGGCAGAAGACTGCGCGCGCTATTGCGTCCACAGCCGCGGCGGTAGATATGTGCTTTTAACCAAACATGACGTATTCAAGTTAGACAATCAGGAGTGGGCCGAAAAGTACGCGGGACAAAAGGTCAAGCTCACCGGCGCACTTGATTCCAAGGGCAAAATCATTCAGGTCAAAACAATGCAGCCTGTTGCTGCCAAGTGAGCGAGGAATCTGCCCGTCCTTAAGCCGTTATCGGACAACTGAAATCCTGCTAAATTACCCGACTAATCTGGACTTGCCTCAGTTGCGTGCAGAGTTGCTCGTCGTCCGGCTGCCACCAGTGCACCGATAACGCATGAGAGCGCGGGAAATAGTGCGCCGATCGTCTGCGCTAGTCGGTCCAAGATCAGTGGAGGCCGCGCCCAGTGGTATCCGAGAAAACCAAGAAGCCCGAATAAAAGGGCCGGGAAGAGGGGCCCAACGTAGCGGACTTAGCGGACGATCGGATTCAACTAACCAAACTACGGTTGCGCCAACTGCGGCGGCCACAATGGCCCAGGGTAGATGAACCACTAGCGGCATTACAACGTAGCCGTTGAAGTCGCCCATATAGGTGAGTCCTTGCGTTAATTTTCCAAAGACAAACGCCAAAGGCATATCGAGCCAGCCGGATAGGTAATACGCCCCAGCGCCAATCAGTAGATTTCTTGCCATGACCACATTACGGCTTGATTGAATGGCGAAAGCATAAACGGAGGGCACTGAGGAGTCCAGTTGGACCGGGATCAGCCAGGCGTATAAGTCACTTACGCCGTTACCAGTAAAGTGGGCATCGGTACGAAAACCCGCGAGTTCTCCTTCCACTTTTCATCTGGCATGTCTCTGTGAAACAATCCGCCAGAATGCCCGACCAATCTAACTATTCTGCTGCTTGGCAGGATTATCGACGAAGGGTGACGTGGTTCTTTGTTATCTGGTCATCATCGGAATGATCCCCTCTCCCTTTGATCGATTGGATTATCCTAGCCTCCGTCAAAGTGTGTACTTGAATCAGGCATCTCTGGGATTGATCGGTCAACAAGCAGTGGCCGCAATGCACACTTTCATAGACGATGTTGCCAGGCATGGCAACCTCTACATGTCCGATTGTGATGAGGTGCGATACTGTGAAACGCTCCGCGAACGCGCCGCCAGATTGCTTCATAGCGATTCAGCGCAAGTGGCGATTGTAGGGGGCGCGAGTGAGATATTAGGGCAACTTCCGTTGTTACTTCAGCCGAGGTTGAATAGCACAATTCTGGCTGTTTCATCAGACTTTCCTGCGGTAACTCGGCCGTGGCTTCGCCTGGCTGCCCTAAAAGACCATAAGGTGCGCTTTGTTGATGACCAGCCCACGTGCAATCTGACCGACACACTTATAGAGGCGATTGATGAGAATACTGCTGTGGTTGCGGTAAGCAGCGTGCAATACGCCACGGGTACGGTAGTGGATATTTCTCGCCTACGCCGAAGCACTGCCCAGGTTGGCGCACGTCTAATTGTAGACGCTACGCAAGCGGCAGGTGCGATGCGGGTGGACGCGGCGGCATGGGATGCTGATGCCGTCGTTGCCAGTGGCTACAAATGGCTTGGTGGACATGGAGGCGTTGCCATCGCGATCATGTCGCCACTCTTACTTGAGCAAATACCCCCTTTACCGGGTTGGATGGGCGCATCGGATCCCTTTGGATTTGATGCGACCTCTATGTCGTTGGCTAATGATGCCCGGCGCTATACGCAATCAACTATGTCGTATGCCTCCATGGCTGGTCTCACGGTAGCAGTTGAGCAGTTGTTGTCCTTGGGTCAAGCTCGAATTGAGGCACATGCTCGGAAGTTGGCAGCAATGTTGGTTAGCGGCGCTAGCAAGTATGGTTGGCAACCGTTTCGTAGTCTTGGCGATCCCGCTGCGTCTCCACACATCATTTCACTGGGACACCCTCGCGAAGGCGTACAAGCAATTGTAGAAAGTCTTCGTGGTCATAATATTGTGTGCGGTATACGTGGCGGACGCATTCGGATCTCGCTCGCCCCTTACAACGACGCAAGTGATGTCAACACGCTTATCGAAGCATTTGCAAGAGCTCAGTCTGGATGAACTTAGAAATCGAGGCCACATCGACTCATACGGGTGGTGTTTTTTTGAGTTTTCGGAATCTTTGCCATCGCGGTTTCACTTGATGTCCGATAATGTCCGATAACTAATTAGGGAAGTAGTGATAGATCGCGTTTTCGAGAATCTCTTTTGCCCTTAAATCCCTGTAAGTGTCCGGGCATACGATGTGCGATGCCGGGACATCCTCCCAGGAATCTCCCAACTGGAATTGGCCGTAAGTCCCGATTAATGGGTGCCGTACAAGATGATTCGCGGAGGGTGTTCCCAGTGTTCTTCGAAATACCAAAGCTCCACGCTTTCGAGAGAGCGGCCTTCCACGATGAGGTCGATGACTTGGGTTTGTCCTTCGGGGGAAACGCGATCGCCGATAACCAACTCATCGAACGTTCCGTCAGCGTAGTAAACGACCACGCGCTGGATGAAAATGGGGTCGCTCACTCGCAACTGAACCGCGCGGAACGGGCCGTGCCGAAGGCCGACCGGGATCCTGTAATGATCCTGAGTGCCGTCGATATGAGTGTCGCTCAGGAAGTTCCAGACCAGGCCCCGGGCGTAAAGGGAGGTATCGAAGACGAGGGCCAGGAACACCACGAGGGCCAAGACAACCTGTTTCTTCAGCATTTCAGGGCTCCAGTTCCTTTATGGTTTGCCACCCTTAGGATGAAGGGAAATCAATTTGCTCTTTGGGCCCGTATTAGATTGTCCGGTTAAGTTCTAGATTGGATTAGCTGAATTCGCCGAACGAGTGACGTAGTAGTGCCCGGCCGAAAGGGCAGGTGCAAATAGCAGTGACCCGCGAGAGTGTTTCGCCCACTTTCTCCAAGAAGGCAATTTTTTCCTCAGGAACTAATCAGGGAAATGGAATTGGATCATCGCACCGAGAGGTAGTTCTGAAAGTGCCGCCGTGGGAAGGAGCGATTGTGCGGGGAATATTCCGGAGGGAATGCTTCTGCAATTAACAAGAAGGGCCAGCGTCCTTCAAATCTGAAGCTGACCCTCCTTTGGATACCTGTATTAGAAGACGTATTCTGCAATGCATTTGTTATTGATTCTGCTGTACAACCACTTCAGTGGGTCTTGCCCTCTGCCACAAGATCTCTGAGTCAGGCGCCTGGTTTGGATAGAAGCGCAGCGATTCAGAGTTTGTCGGAAGAAGGATGACGTCAACTCTGCGATTGTAAGCGAGCCAAGTCGCTGAGGAATTGCGCACTCGCGACTCTGGAGGTTGATTTGGATTCTTCACCTGCAGATCACTAACCGCGGCCTTGTCGATCGGTTTTTCGTCGCCGTAAGCCGCCGTTTCAATCTTATTCTCCGGGATGCCCTGGGAGATCAGAAATTCCCTGACGCGCTGCACGCGGCGTTCAGAGAGGGACTGGTTGTACTCGTTCGGGCCGCGCTCGTCGGCGTAGCCGGACAGGCTGAGCTTGGCGTTCGGATCATACTCAAGGTACTTGGTGAAACTGGCGGCAAGCGCAGTCAAAACTTCCCGCTGGCTGAGAACCAAGCCAACCGATGGGTTATGCTTCGTGGGATAGTCGGTCGGATAAAAGACGCTCTTCAACAACACCGCGGGAATTGGTTCGATCGAACCTTTAACGCGCACCGAGGCAGTCTTGGTATCCGAACCGCCACAAACGTTGCTTGCGGTCAATGTGTATTTGAATTCCTCATCCACCGGACCGTCCCCGGTTTGGCTTGGGGCGAGACTGATAGACTTTGAGCCGCTGCCGTCAACGGAACCAAGCGGAGTAAGAGAAGCGGCATCGGAGTTGGACGATGACCAAGTTAGCGTAGCACTGCCCTGTTCGATCACTTTGTCGCCGATGCGGCGGTAACGAACCTCTGCAGGTGACGCATCAAGCGAGGACTGCACGACAGGGTTTACTTCCACTCTGGCAGTCGGTTTGGTCACTCCTCCGGGCCCCGTAGCTGTGAGTTCGTACACCGTCGTTTGCCTCGGTGAAATGGTTCTCTCGCCAGTCGTTGGAACCGGGCTAAACCCGCTCATATCTGCATCGATGGTTTCACTCGAAGTCCAGGCTAACTTAGTATTTTGGCTGCAATTGATATTTGGCGGATTGGCGGATACAGATCCACTTACAGGCGCAATAGTGATCGTGGCACTTGCGGTGCCTGCGTAAAAGCGTGGAATAGCTGCCCTCAGTTGGCCAGTTCCGCGCGGCCAATCTTTGATCTTTTGTTTTCCGTTTGAAATGTTAACAATTACGCGCTGGTTCGCCGCGACCGTTACTGGACCGGACCAGATGTCCTTGCCATACCTTGTGACCGTAACTTGATGCGTTCCGGGTGGAACGATCAACTCCTGGTGAAGTAGTATGTCGTGATTGAACTCGTCCACGTGGCCTACGAAGTATTCCGGCTTCTTGCCGTTTAAGAGAACTGCCGCATCACCTGCACGCAGCGTCCCTACTTCGATCTGAATGCGTCCCCGTGGGCCGGCAACTTCGGAACCTGCAGAGGCCAGATCCACTTTCATAGGAGTGGTTTTATCTGAATCGATGGAGACATCCTGCTCGAAGAATTTGTAGCCGTAGTTGGCAACAACCAAATGATGCGTTCCCAAGGCTAGCTTAACAGTCCGATTGCCGGGACCGATGGCTTTGCCATCGACGAATGTGTACGCCTGCTTCGGAGAGACTGTTACTTTCAGTTTTCCTAATTTCGATTCCTGTGCAAACGTAGTAACGCTGGACAAAACCACCGTGCCCAGCACGTACAAGAGTTTTCCTGCTTGTGTCCTTATCCTCATACAAATGATCCTCCCGCGCATTGCTGCGATACTCTAATCACAATTACTGATCGTCGATCTAGACCATACGCATCCGCCACTGTTCGACGATATCGTCAAGCCATCCCAAGAGTTCCGAGGGATTGGTGGTATTGCTGCACATTCCCACACTGACCTCATGGCAGGGTGCTGTCGAGCAGAGGTTATAGCTGCTCAGCCCAGCCGAGAACTGTCAAAAATGACAATGCTTCCCAATTGCTCCTGGGCCAATCGATTAGAAAAAGACGAATGGCGAGCACGATTGGCGAGCATTCACACCGGCTAGAGGGGACTCAACCCCTGGTAAATGCCGTTACCGTAGAAGTGGATTTCGGTCCCTTGCCAGGTTCGGAAAACCCGATCGCAACGCAAACCGCAAGTCGTTGATTCAGCGGGTCACTTTGAATGGGCCATTGGGGTTCGGAAAAGAGTTGTTCTTGGTGGACGGAATGTACCTCAATCCGCCGCTGCAAAGAAAGAGTTCGCGGCCGCGCCCCTAACCGGGATTTTGGCGGACGCGACGCGGCGCCACGGTTGCGGTTGGCCCGCTGGCGATCTATGATGTCCCAGCCCAGAAAATTAAGAAGAGGTGAAGTTTGATTAAGCGAATAATTTCCTCCGTGATGGCGTTAGCCTTGATTGCTTTGCCACTCTCCGCAGCGGAAGACAAGAAAGAAACCGACCGGCTCGAGAACTGCGGTACCGTCATGAAGGAAATTATGGATATCCCCGATGACATCCCTCAGGATCTCATCGACAAAGCCGAATGCGTCATCATCTATCCCTCGGTTTTGAAGGCCGCCTTTGTTGTGGGCGGCAGCTACGGCCGAGGGGCCATGACTTGCCGCACTGGTGAACACTACACTGGACCGTGGAGCGCACCCTCCATGATGGCTCTGGAAGGCGGCAGCGTTGGTCTGCAGATCGGCGGCCAAGCTACCGATTTCGTTCTCCTGGTGATGAATCCGCGGGGAGCACGCGCCATTCTCAAGAGCAAGGTGAAGCTCGGTGGAGACGCATCCGTGGCGGCAGGGCCAAAGGGCCGAACAGCCAGCGCCGAATCGGACGTGACGCTGCGAGCCGAGGTGCTCAGCTATTCGCGGTCACGAGGACTGTTTGCCGGGATCTCCCTAGAGGGCTCAACGGTTCGCCCCGACGATGATGCCAACGAGCGCGTCTATGGACAAAATGTGTCAGCGGAAGCCATCATTTTCAAGGGTGCTGTCGCAGTCCCGTCTGCCGCTCAGAAACTCGTGGCCTTTCTCAACCGGAAATCGCCAAGGAATGCTTCCGACCCCAACTCCTTGAAAGAGTGATTCCAGCTATCTCGCATTTCGCTAATCGCCTAAGTTCTTGATTAACGCGGTTAACGTGCAAATGAAATCGGCCCGATCCTTAATGTTCGGTAACGCAACTACACAGCCAAGTGGACCGCCGTGGCGCATCAAGTTCTGGGCTTGCCTTCGACGCCCCTGGCTCGACAGCCTACTCACAGTGCATCGTTGAATCGGCCACGGCGCGCACATTAGCCATGTAAGTCGTCGAATTGGTAAACGCGGGTGCACTTCCTACGCACGTGATGGGTTGCAGGCGAACAAAGTTGAAGCTCAACGTTGGCGCTAACTTGGAGCCCTTCGGTTCACTCATAGCCGTATTCACGGTAACAACGAGATCGTTGACTGCCTTATTGTATGTGTTGACGTCTTCGACCAGCTTGTTGTAGCGGTCTACCACTTTGCCGCTCGCTGATTCACTTTCCAAAAGAGCTTTTATCATCACATTCTGACCTTCCAAAGCAACATCCGCCAACAGTCCCTCCGCTTGCGAGACAGTCATCGCGTCTTGTAACTGGCGGAGTGCGTAAATCCGTTCATTTGTTCCCTCTCTCTCCCCTAGCACCTCTCTCTCCGCCCTTGTCTCTCTCTCCCCTAGTTCGACGGTGCAATGGGTGTTGGCTGTGCCCATTTGGCCGCGTCCTCCCTCCACTGCGTACCAACGAATGAATTCAGCGAGCTTGGCAAGCTGTAGAGAAACCCTTTGGTATTTGTCCTTCCCGCCGATGAAATAATCCACGTACTTTTCTTGTGTGCCATCCCTGTACTTCTTCATGCCCTCGTCGTATTCGGTCTTGCTGATTTCATCGATTTTGTAAACCGCATCCAATCGAGCCGCCATCCGATTAAATTCGATGCAAGGCTGCGGCTCGTCAGGAACAAACGTCCTTGGCACAGGAGTAGCCTGTGTCCTTTGCTGTGCCAGCATCGGGCTGCACATTAGTAAGATCGCCACGGAGATTAGAATCGTTCTCATGCTCCGCCTCCTTGAAACTCATTATGGAATTACCGCTTTGGACGACGCGTCCGGAAGGTTAAGCCGGGGCATCATAGCACCCTTGAAACTTGGCCTGCTAATAGACGTTGCGAACAGGATTGACCACAGATGGTTGGCTAGTTCGGACTCCGCGATTTCGGTGCTCTTTACCCGGCGGCGCGCGAGGAATTACTTCTCGAGCTGAGAGGCACACGGGCGTGGATCGTGGTACCACGCTTGGGTTGCGATTCGACTGAAAACGTTCCGTTCAGCAGTTTCACCCGCTCCTCCATGCTGATTAGACCAAGCCCTCGGCTCCCCTTTGCCGCCTTGCTTTCAAAGCCCGAGCCGGAATCCCTAACCGTTAGATGAATCTCATCCCACCCGTAGTACAGCTCCACATCGAAGCGCCGCACCCCGCTGTGCTTAAGCGCATTTTGCAAAGCTTCCTGTAAGACGCGGAAGAGGCAGAGTGAAATCTCCTGCGGAAGCGTGCGTGGGACCTCATCATGAGCAAATACAACTTCGACATTTTGCTGGTCAGAGACCTCTCTGCAGAATGCTGTCATAGCCGCCGCTATGCCCAGATATTCCAATTTTGACGAATGCAATTCGTGTGACAAGGATTGGACATCGGACGCTATCTCGGTGGTTCGCATCTGTAGTGCGGCAATACGGCTACAGACCTCAACAGACAAATCGGGAGAGACCTGCCGGAGCTGTTCTAACTCGATGATCAAAAGTGCGAGACGTTGACCGATGTCATCGTGAAGCTCTCTGGCGATCCGGGTGCGTTCCTGCTCCTGTGCCTCAATCAACCGGCGACTCACGCTTGCGAGGGCTTCTTCGGCCCGCTTTCTGTCGGTAACATCGGTTACCATGCCGATGATACGCAGCATCCGGCCTTGACCGTCGAAAAAGGCATGCCCACTCTCCTCCAGCCAAACTACACAGCCGTCGGGACGCAACATCCTATACGTGGTTTGATACGTAGGGTTGTCAGGAGTAGGCCCAGTCTCCATAGCGACATACGCCTCGCGGTCGTCTGGGTGGACTCTGCTGATAAATTGCCGACCGGTGTCGGGCGTTGGGTCGTCTATCCAATTGAGAATCTCTGTGCACTGTTCAGATCGCAGTATCACATCGGTTTCCGTGTCCCACTCGAATGCATACATCCTTCCGGCTTTTACCGCCAGACGCAACCGCTCCTCGCTCTCGCGCAGCGCCTCCTGCGCCTGCTTGCGTTCGGTGATATCCGCGGTCATACCAACCAGCTTGACCATTTTCCCGGACTCGTCAAACTTCGCGCGGCCGCTTTCTTGCAGCCAAAGCAGGGCGCCGTCCGGGCGGAACCTCCGATACTCTGTTCGATAGGTCGGCTCTTTTGGCGTCAGTGAAGTCGACAAAGTCCATAGCCCGGCTCGATCATCGGGGTGGATTAAAATGAAATAATCTTTTCCAGAACCTTGTTCGCCTGCGTCCAAACCGAGAATGCCAGCGCATTCTGCGGACCGGCGTATTAAGTCTGTGGCGGGGTCCCACTCCCATGCGTACATCCTGCCGACCTCGGCGGCGATGCGCAGCCGCTCTTCCCCTTCGCGCAAGGCCTTCTGAGCCAGCAGAATGTCGGTGAGATCGTGCGCTATCCCCCGGACAACGGGAACCTCAACTCCCTCGGTCCGTACAGAGTTGGTGTACTTCCAAATCCGCGTCTCTCCGCTCTTGGTCCGCAGCCTCATGAATCCACTGGAGGCACCTTTCTCTCTTAACGCAACTAGATACGCATCAACTTCCTCGCGAACCTCTGGGCTCAGGAATTCACGCAGGTTCCGATTTACAAGTTCGCTAGGCTCATAACCCAGAGTCCGTGCAGCGGCGAGATTGATGGTCAACAGAACACCATTCAAGTCATGGGTACACATCAAATCGAGGCTGTTCTCAACTAGGTCGCGGTAATGTTTCTGATTCTCGCGCAACGTTAAAATGCAGCTTTCTTGGAGGAGGCATCGGCGAACTCAATGACCATGTTCGCGAGCGCTTTCTGGAGCGAGGCGGCAAAGGGCAATGCGGCGATCACTCTCCGCTGTTCTAGCCTGACAATAAGTCTACTACTCTGCTCGGATTCACTCATTGCTTGAACACATCCTTTTGCTTGCTCAAAGACACTCAGCGAAGAGGAAACGTAAAGACATTATATCGCTTCACTGCTCGGTCGCAAGGATTGCGATGACGGCATTCTCGGTAAGGCCGCGTTTGTGAATGCGGAGGCGGAGCATGTGACGGCGTGTTCTGTGTGGACGTATGACCGCGTAAGTCCCGATAAGCCCTAACTGCGAGTCACACGCATTTTTTCTGCTCTATGGCTTATTCGCGGGCAATAATATACCAATCGGTGCAAGTTGTCGTGACGTGTAGTTGGCCAGCCGAGTAGCGTACTTCTGCGGAGGGTTAGCCAGTCGGCGAGGGGCTGTAGGTCTTCCCACCTAAATCCATCACCTTTCAGCGTGCATCATTGCGAGGGATTCCTCAGAATGAATAAAAATACCTATCCTTTCGAGCTCCGGTCGGCTGAAGAAGAATCCGTATGGGTTGGACGTTGGCGCGAGGATGTAATCGAAAATGGCCGCATTCGGAGAGCCGAACGGTCTGAAGTGCTCGGCTCGAAATCGGATATTCTAAAATGACAACTAATAACTCTTCGGTTAACATATTCGAGTTCAAAACCAAGAGCCGTTTCATTGCTTCGCTGTGACCAAGCTACCCATCTACTAGTACTCCATATTAGAAGGTCTTTAACGAATTTTATTCGAGTGCGTACTTGACTTGGCTAGGTTTTGGTTGGAGACTCTCGCACACCAAGCTATGTACTGCGGTGCCTGCACTCCACGTACTTAGTGTTCCCCAACCTTCGGTCTCCCTGCCGTACGCCGAAGCGTGGTCAGGGCCCTGGCAGTTGGCGACTCTGTCCCAGCTGGGAGTTGCTGCATGGATTTCCATCTTCGGCCTCGCCGCCAAGAAATCCGTTGGGCGATCGCTGCCTGTATTTTTCTGGTACTTTGCAACTCAACGCTCGCGCAAATCGCTGGGAACAACGTCAACATGGTGTCGGGCACACAATGGCCCGGAGGCGATCCTTTCCTGCAGCGTCAGAATGAACCATCCATCGCGGTATCGTCGCGCAACCCATTTCATCTGCTTGCGGGTGCCAACGATTATCGCTCCGTTGATCTGGCCCTCACGACGAACGGAGAAACCGGCGACGCATGGCTTGGACTTTTTAAGTCACTGGACGGAGGAGCTACTTGGCGCAGCATTCTGCTTCCCGGGTGTCCATACAACACGCCAATCTGCGCTGGCGCGCCTGCCGTACAAAGTGGCGGCTATGCTGCGGCTGCGGATCCGACAGTGCGCGCAGGATCGAACGGGATGTTTTACTACTCGGGGCTGGTTTTCAATCGCGGGCTCAATCCCTCAAGCGCGATCATCGTTTCGCGGCTGATTGACCTCAATAACAAAGAGAATGCGGACCCGAACGACATTCTGAATGGCGATTCGATTCAGTACGTGAGCACCTCCGTCGTCGCCACGGGCACGCCGTCAAGTTTTCTGGATAAACCTACGATGGCGGTGGACATTCCACGGTGGGGAGCGCCGACGTGCAATCTGTCGGTGAATCAGCCTGGGAACGGAGTGCTGAACCAGTTGTTTGCCGCGGGGAATGTTTATGTCACCTATACGGCATTTCAGGAAGCGCCCAACACCGACCCCGAGAATGTGGCCGGCCCGCAACCTTCCAAGCTGTATTTCGTGCGCTCGACGAACTGCGGCGCGACGTGGAGCAAGCCACTGGCGATCAGCGGCAATATCGCCATCAATCAGGGCACAAGCATCGCGATTGATCCGACATTGGGGACGATCTATGTAGCGTGGCGGGAATTCCAGTACCAATCCGGAAATATCAATCAGCCGGATGCCATTGTTATGACAGCATCATTCGACGGCGGGAGGAATTTTACACCGCCGCTGCGAATCAGCACGTTTACACCTTTCGACGAGGGCACGACGAACACCTCGTTCCGGACGAACGCTTATCCTACGATTACGGTCGACAATTCCAGCCGCGTTTATGTGGCCTATGCGGCGCGAAACACGGTTCCGAGCGGAGACGCGCGAATCGTTCTGACCGATTCGTTCTTGGGGCTCATCTGGAGCAAACCGGTTTCAATCGACAATCCTCCGATTGATCCGATTTTGAACCCTTCCGGCCGCGGGCACCAGATCATGCCGGCGCTTACGTTCGCCGGAGGGAAACTTTCGCTGCTCTATTACGACTTACGGCTGGACCATACGTACGGCTTGTACACTCCACTGCTCAATCTGAGCCAGCCGACTGGGCTCTATAGCGAGACGCCCGAACTTGCAGGAGAACTTGCCCTCAATCCGCCGGACATCAACGCCGTGTTCAATCTCTTTATTGATGATTCGACGATAACCATTCGCCGGCACACATTTGATTTGCGCATGACGCAAGCGCTGCCGGGAAAAGAGCCTGTTTTCGCGCCTTCCATCCCCATCTCGCAATATTCGTATGGCTGCTGCGCCGCCAATCAGACAGACATTGAACAGATGGAGTTTAACGCGCCCAATCTGCCACTCTTCAAATCCGGTACGGCGCCGTTCATGGGGGATTATGTGGACCTCGCGGCCGGGCCGACGGTGCTGCCGCCCACCTCGAAACCTAGCTTAGACGATCCGGACGGAGACGCTGACGACTGGCACTTCAACACAAGCGCGAATACGCCCACGACTTTTCACGCTGCGTGGACGGACAATCGAGACGTTCAACCACCCGCGGACGGAGATTGGACGCACTACACCCCGCCGATTTCTCCGTCGCTCGGAACCACGAGCATTTTCGAACCAGGAACCGCGGTCCCGGCGTGCCAGCCGGGTTTCACGGGTTCACGAAACCAGAATATCTATACGGCGCCGATTAGCGGAGGGTTGATCTTCGGTGCGCCCAGCAATGCAAAGACGCTGGGCACGACGGTGTTTAACGGGAATACGGTGCCGTTCCAGCGGGCGTTTGTGGTGGTGGCCCAGAATACGACGGAAGTCGTCAAGAGTTTCCGACTCTCCGTCACAAACCAGCCGCCAGGGGGAAGCGCATCGTTTCTGCAATTCTCACTGTTGACGACGCTTGATTTGAGCATTCCGCCGATGTCGAGCGCATCGCGCCCGGTGTTCGTGGTTTCCACGGACCCGACAGCGAGCGTCACAATAAACATCGCGGAGATTGCCGCGCCGCAGGGCACGCTGGTCCCGAATGGTTTGACGGGAAGCACGACGCTGAATCCCGACGCAACAAATCCGGGGATCACGAACCCAACGGAGACCATTCCCGGTATCACAAATCCGGGGATCACGAACTTCGAAGTGACGAATCCGGGGATCACAAATCCGGGCATAACAAATCCGACCGTCACGAATCCGGGGATCACCAACCCGGGTATTACAAATCCTGGAATCACGAACTCGACATTTCAGAACGAAACGGTCGTGAATCCCGGTATCACGAATCCGGGGATCACGAATCCCGGCATTACGAACGCTTCCATTGCCAATCCGGGGATCACGAATCCGGGGATCACCAACGTGAATCCGGCGAATGTGAGCATTTCGGACACGCAGTGGACGGTGGTCAACAACGGCAATACGACGGGCGCCTATACGGTGAATTTGGCTTCGAGTTCGACGGTTCCGCAGGGAAATGTGCTGCAGCTGATTATTTCGAAGCTGTACCAGACGCCGGCAGCGCCGACAGGGCAGAGCTGCAACCTGGCGGTTGAAACACACAACGTCATCGTGACGAATATCGTGAATCCCGTCGTACTGAGTCCAACAAATCCGGGGATCACGAATCCGGGGATCACCAACCCGGGGATTACTAATGCCACCGTTTCTCTCGCGCCAGGCGAGACGGCCAACATTGACATTCGCGTGGTCAACACGGACATTCACGCATTCCCGACGTTCAATGCGGCTTCGAGCATTTTGCCGGTGGTTGTGTCGCAGAGCGTGAATACCCAGCAGGCCCTGGCCAGCGGAGGGTCCGGCACGACGCCGACTCCGCCAATCTCGGTGCCGCCGCTCATCATTACAACCACGACGTTGGCGGATGGGGTGTTCGGTTCTGTTTATACAGCCTCGATCATCACACAGGGTGGCAATCCGACGGCGCACACGTTTTCCGTTAACGGGACGCTACCTTCGGGTCTGACGCTGAACGCCGGTACAGGAGCCATCGCAGGGATTCCTACAACGGTTGGATCGTTCACTTTTACGATTCAGGTTCAAGACGTCGGTAGCACACTATTTAGCCAACACACCGCGACGCAAACCTTGACGATTCGAATCGCGGCGCCGCTGGTTGTGGTTCCTCCGATTGCGCCGCCGAGCGGCGGGCAGGGAGCTCCTTATTCGCAGACCATCACGACCACAGGCGGGACTCCGCCAATTACATTCACGCTTTTTTCAGGCGCGCTGCCGCCGGGATTAACGCTGCAGAGCAATGGGACAATCACGGGCGTTCCGACGGGGACGGGGACTTTCAACTTCATCATACAAGCGACGGATAGCTTGTCTCCACCACAGGTCACGCTGCAATCGTTCACCATCATGATTGTCGCAGGGACGGGCACGCCTCAGACGCTCACTTTTGTGGCGCAACCGCAGAACTCGATCGAAGGGCAGTTGCTGGCGAATTCGCCCATCCAAGTTCTGGCCGTGGATGTGACCGGCGCACCGGTCGCAAACGCGAACGTGGGAATGACGCTGGCGGGAACGCCGCCTTGTTCGACGGCCGCACTCGCGGGGACAGTACCGCAGGCAACGAATGGGAGTGGAATCGCCTCGTTCTCGGATTTGAATATCAACCGCGGGCAGGCGGGTTTCTCGCTGCTCGCTACCGCCGGCAATGCAACGACAACTTCGAATTTATTCAACGTAGAAGGTTATTGTGACACGGGCAGCATGAATGCGGCCCGACACAATCATCAAGTGATTACGCTTTTGAACGGCAAGGTTTTGGTCGCCGGCGGAGCGGTGAACCCGAATAGCAGCGGGGCCCTTGCAAGCGCGGAACTGTATGATCCCGCCACGCACACCTTCACGACCGTGGGCAGCATGAATGCGGCGCGCGTGGATTTCACGACGACGCTGCTGCCGAACGGGCAGGTACTGGTCACGGGCGGGTTCAACGACACGACCATCAACTCGAGCGCCGAGCTGTTTGATCCATCCACGAATACCTTCACGCTCCTCACAGGCACGATGAGCGATGCGCGGTCGGAGCATGTGGCGACCTTGCTTGCCAACGGGAAAGTGCTGATCACGGGAGGAAACGATCTCACCGGCAATAGTTTGGCGACCGCGGAGATTTTCGATCCAGCGACGAACACTTTCACGCCGACTACGCACTCGATGAGTGCAGTGCGCCAGATTCACCACGCCGACCTGTTGCCCAATGGGCAGGTGCTGGTCGAAGGCGGATTCGACACCAACGGCAATCCGCTTGCTTCTGCGGAACTTTACAATCCGGTCATCGACACATTCACGCTCACAGGAAGCATGAATACAGCGCGCGGGAATCACGGCACCGCGCTGCTCTACAGCGGCCAGATGCTCGTAGCCGGCGGACTGGTGGCGAGCGGCACATCGCTGGCTCTGACAGCAACTGCGGAACTCTACGATCCAGCGACGGGAAAGTTCACTCCGACCGGGAACATGTCCATCCCGCGTGGCCACTACACGATGCCTGTTCTGGCGGACGGGACGGTATTCAATCAAGGCGGAGCGACGTTGCCGGCGGGCACGAACGCAGACATCTACAACCCCGCGACCGGAACGTTCCGCGTGACGGGAAACTTCACGACCGAGCAAACCGGCTTGCGTGAGGGTGAACTGCTGGATGGCACGGTGCTGCTGGCGGGCGGCGTAAATTCGTCCACTGTGGTGGTTCCAAATTCGGAAATTTTCTATCCTATTGGGCCGCCAACGAGTATCACGATCACGACCACGGTCTTGGGGAACGCCATCCAGGATCAGCCCTACACGCAACTGTTGTTGGAAAAAGGCGGTATCGGCACGCTGCTTTGGACGCAAGCGAGCGGTGAGCTGCCGCCAGGCATCACTCTGGGCACGTCGGGAATTTTGATCGGGACACCGACCGCCGCCGGCACTTTCAGCTTCACGGCGCAGGTTGCGGACAGCGCTACGCCACAAAAAACGGCAACCAGCGGCACGCTGACAATCACCGTGACAGGCGTGCCGTTGCAGTTCACTTCGAACGGCTTGCCCACGGCGGGCGCCGGGCGATTCTACAGTCAGCCGCTGCCAATCATTGGCGGGACGCAACCGTATACAGTCACGCAAACTGCCGGAACATTGCCTCCGGGCCTCTCCATCAGCAGCAATGGCGTGCTGGAAGGGACGCCGTCCGCCGCTGGCTCGTTCACTTTCACAGTTCAGGCGACCGATTCCTCCGCGCCGCAGCAGACGGCAACGCAGACGTTCACCATCGCAATCAACACGCTGTTCATCACCACGACCGTGCTTCCAGACGGCGTCGTGGGTGTGCCTTACAATGCGGCCATCAGCACCAGCGGCGGCACGCTGCCGTTGTCGTTCTCGGTGACCACGGCGTCGTTTCCTCCTGGTCTGCTGATTCAGCAGCCAGCGCCAACTTCGCAGAATGGCGCGTTGGCCGGCACGCCCACGCAGGCGGGGACTTTTGAGTTCTCGGAGTCCGTGGTCGACAGTTCCAACCCAAGGCAAACCGCTACTCAGAATTATGTCGTGACGATTGCACCTGCGGGAACAGCGGCGCCTGCTGGCGTTACATTTGTGACCCAGCCGCAACCTTCGATCGGCGGGCAAATCCTTAGTGGAGGACCCATCACCGTGCGCGTTGCGGACGCAAGCAATACGCCCATCGCCGGCACGTTGGTGGCACTGAGTTTCAATGGCGCGCCACCTTGTTCCAACGCGATCCTCAGTGGAACCTTATCTGCCGTTACGGGCTCTAACGGACAGGCCAGCTTCTCTGACCTGTCCGTTGACCGCGGCCAGTTCGGCTACACCCTGCTCGCGAGCGCGGGTAGCGCTTCCGCCGTGTCAGCCACCTTCAGGGTCCAGGGATTCTGCGCTTCCGGGAATCTTTCCACGCAACGCGAAGGGCACACACAGGACGGATTAGGGAGTGGCAAAGTTCTGATTGCTGGAGGGGGCGATAACAACGGAAATGCGCTGAACACCGCTGAACTTTATGACCCGGCAACTGGAACAAACTCGCCTACCGGCAATCTGACCGATCCGAACGGTCGCGCCGACCATGTCAGCGCCGTGCTTGCAAACGGCCAGGTGCTGCTGGCTGGCGGCTCCAGCAATGTCAGCAATCTCGCAACTGCTGAAGTGTACGACCCAGCTGCTGGAACATTCACCGCCACGGGGAGCATGTCGCAGGCGAGATATTATGCTGCGGCCGTTCTGCTGGCGGATGGCAGGGTGCTCGTTAGCGGCGGATTCGATAACAACAACGTGGCGAGCAGTAGGGCTGAAATTTACGATCCAACGACGGGCCTGTTTACTCGTACCGCCGATCTGAATCAGCCGCGTGGGCGTCACACGATGACCTTGCTTCCGAACGGCAAAGTTCTGGTCACCGGCGGACGCGACGCCCAGGACAACTTTTTCTCACTTGCGAGCGCGGAGATTTTTGACCCGTTCGCGAATCAAGGCGCCGGTGCATTCACGCTGATTGGAAACATGAATAGCCCACGCAGCGTGCACACAGCGACACTATTGTCCAACGGCACGGTGCTCATTGCAGGGGGCTTCAACGACGGAAATACAAGTCTGTCGGTTACGAGCGCGGAGACTTTCGACCCGAGCACGAATGTCTTTACACCGACCGGCAGCATGAGCATCCCGCGCGCACGACAAACTTCGACTCTGCTTCCGGACGGCACGGTGCTGGAGGCAGGCGGCATTGACAGCTTCCTGGGGGTAAGCGCGCCGGCGCCTTCGGAAATCTATTCTCCCACGAGTGGTCTGTTTCGGTTGACCGGGGCGATGATCACGGGCCGCGAACTGCCGCGAGCGACTCCTCTGCTCAATGGCAATGCGCTCGTCACAGGAGGCGATGACGGCGTCAACGTGTTGGCGAGTACAGAGCTCTACTACAACACGGTGCCGCTAGCACCGATTGTCATAACCACCGCCAGCGTTCCAAATGGATTTATCAGCCAGCCCTACGTGCAACTCCTGTTGCAACAGAACGGCACGGGACCAATTGCCTGGTCACTGGCCTCCGGCACGTTGCCACCGGGCATTACTCTCGGCGCCAATGGATTGCTGACGGGCACACCCACGGCGACTGGCACGTTCACATTTACCGTGCAAGTGACGGATGGCCACAGCGTTGCGAGCGGGTCCATCACCATAAACGTTTCGCTGACTACGCTCGCGTTCACGTCGAGCACCGTGCCGCAAGCGGGCGTGGGAAGGGCGTACAGCCAGGCGCTGCCAGTAATTGGAGGCACGTTGCCCTATACCGCAACGCTTACTGGCGGTAGTTTGCCTGCCGGACTCGCGTTGAGCAGTAACGGTGTTCTCAGCGGGACACCGTCCTCGCCCGGATCGTTCAGCTTTACGGTAAACGTCACGGATTCTTCCACGCCGACGCAATCTGCGACGCAAACCTTGACGATGGCCGTAGACTCGCTCTTCATCACCACGACTGCGCTGCCCGACGGGATCCTCGGTGTCCCCTACAACGCGACCATTACGGCAAGCGGAGGAACGCTGCCGCTCAACTTCTCCTCGGCAACGTCCGCCTTCCCGACGGGCCTCAGTATTCAGCCGCTTGCCGCCAACCAGCACTCTGTGGGCCTGGGAGGAACACCAACGCTGGCTGGTCATTACACTTTCATTGAGTCCGTGTCGGATTCCTCGAACCCGGTGCAGACCGCCACGCAGTACTACACGATGGATGTCCTTCCCGCCGGCACAGCGGTTCCCGCAACGGTTACGTTCCTTAGCCAGCCGCAGAACTCGGTAGGCGGGCAGATTCTCGTCGGCAGCCCGGTACGCGTGCAGGTGACGGATGCAAACAATGTGCCCATCGTGGGGGCATCGGTCGCGCTTAGCTTCAATGGCGCGCCACCGTGCTCGACCGCGGTTCTCAGTGGAACTTTGAACGTCATCACCAATGGGGCCGGCAACGCGGGCTTCTCCGATCTCTCGATCGATCGCGGCCAGCTCGGGTACTCGCTCCTCGCCAGCGCCGGCAGCGCCTCCGCCATCTCGCAACCTTTCAACATCGAAGGCTTCTGCGATACCGGCAGCATGGCCACCGCTCGCGCCCTGCTCAATTCCGTGGCCTTGCTAAATGGCAAGGTCCTAATCGCTGGTGGGGCGCCGTCCTTTAGCAATCAAGCTGTGGCGTTCTCCAGCGCCGAACTTTATGATCCCGTCGCGCACTCCTTCACGCCAGTTGGCAGCATGCATTCGGGGCGCTCAGGGATCAGTATGGCCCTGCTCCAGAACGGGCTCGTGTTGCTCGCAGGTGGCTTCAACGGCTCAGCCTACCTTTCCAGTGCTGAATTGTTCGACCCAGCGACGAATACCTTCACTCTGCTCGCCGGTTCTATGGTCACTGCGCGCGACGGGGGCATTGCCACACTTCTCGCTAACGGAAAGGTCCTAATCACCGGCGGCAGCCTCAACGGCACAGTCCTCGCAAGTGCCGAGATCTTCGATCCTGTCACTAACACTTTTACCGCCACCAGCCTCCCAATGACCACTCCACGGGAGCTACATGAGGCAGTCCTGCTTCCCAACGGGAAGGTCCTGATCACGGGCGGGTTCGCGACATTCGCGACGAGTGGTCCAAGCAATCCTAGTGCCTCTGCAGAGCTATATGATCCCGTTACGGACACCTTCACATCCACAGGCAGCATGGCGATGCCGAGATACGAACATGCGTCTGCCTTGCTCTTCACAGGGAAAGTGCTCGTCTCGGGTGGATTCACTGCGAACAACTTTTCCGTGCCATTAGCCACCGCGGAGATCTACGATCCTTCCACAGGAGCATTCAGTTCCACAGCAACTGCAACTCAGGCGTCCGCTGGGTATCTCAGTCCCGTTCCCGTCCTCCCGGATGGAACAGTGTTCCTCTACGCTGGCGCGAATGCGCAGATCTATGATCCGACGCTGAGTACCTTCCGAGTAACCGGAAATACGACTGCGATTCAGGCGCAGCCGGTAACTTCGCTCTTGGATGACGGAACCGTCTTGGTCACTGGTGGAGTAGGTAGTCCCACTTTCAATACCGGGGTGGCGAATGCCGAGATCTTCTACCCATTCAGCAACCCTTCAAGCATTAGCATAACGACAACGTCGCTGCAGAACGGCGTCGCGACGAAACCGTACACGCAAATGCTTCTCGAAGAAGGCGGTCTCGGCAATTTGACTTGGTCCGAGACGGGCGCATTGCCGACCGGTATCACTCTGAGTCCGCAAGGCATTCTTAGCGGCACGCCTAGCGTGACTGGTTCGTTCCCAATTACGGTAACGGCTACCGACAGCAGTTCGCCGGCAAAAACCGGGTCGGCTAGTTTCGTCTTTGTCGTTGCGTCAGCGCTTCAGTTCACCGCCACGCAGATGCCCAGCGCGCTGAGCGGCGTGGCGTATAGTCAGCTGCTTCCCGTTTCCGGCGGCGTTCCACCCTACACATCTTCTGCCGGCACCGGGCTGCCTGCGGGTCTCAGCCTCAACTCTACGACTGGAATTATCTCCGGCACAACGACTGCTCTTGGCACCTTTACGTTCACCGCGACGGTCACAGATTCTTTTGCGCCACCGCAGATGGCGACACAAACGCTCACGCTGGTGGTTGTGGCACCTCTGGCCATCACCACGACAACTTTGCCCAATGGCACGGTGGCCGCTCCATACAGCGCCACGATCTCCACGACGGGTGGGTCGGGAACTGTAAGCTTTGCCGTAAGTGCAGGAGCTTTGCCGGCAGGGCTCACCTTGAGCACATCAGGTGTTCTCAGCGGCACACCCACAGCAGGAGGAACGTTCAGCTTTACCGTAATCGCGACGGATCAGACCTTCCCGCCGCAACTCGCCCCGCAGGCTTATACCGTGACAATCGCCGGCAATACCGGCGTGCCCGCGCACGTCACCTTTGTTGCCCAGCCGCAGAATGCCATCGCCAGCCAACCGATGGAGAGTCCCATCCAGGTGCAGGTGTCCGATGCCAACTTTGCAGCACTTCCCGGCGTGCTCGTCACTCTCGGCTTCAACGGAACCCCGGCCTGCTCCAACGCGACGATCAACGGCGTTTCCTCGCAAACCGCCACCACGGACTCAACCGGTACCGCTATATTCAGCGGGCCGACGAACATCACCATCGACCGGGGACACATCAATTACACGCTTGCCGCAACCGCAGGAACCGTAAACGCTGTTTCCACGCCGTTTAACGTGGAAGGCTTCTGCAGTACGGCAACGCCGAGTTCCACACGATACGGAGCAACAGCCACGCTGCTTCAAAGCGGCAAAGTGCTTCTGGCCGGCGGCCAGGACGCCACCGTTGGAGTCGTTGCTACAGCCGAAATCTATGATCCTGTCGCAGGCACGATGACGGCGACGGGCAGTATGAGCTCCGCCCGGCTGTACGCAACAGCCACTCTACTGAACGACGGAACGGTGCTGATGACGGGCGGTACGTCTTCTGCCCTGGCCACGCCATTTTCGCAACCCAGTTCTGCCCTCTCCAGCGCCGAAATCTATAACCCGGCGACAGGGCAGTTCACGCTCCTGACGTCATCCATGAGCTCGGTGCGCGTGGGTCACACGGCCGCCTTGCTGCTTGATGGCACTGTGCTGATTGCCGGCGGCTTCACAGGTGGCAGTACGGGAGTAAAGCTGAATACTGCGGAACTCTACAACCCCACAAGTCAGACCTTTACCCCGCTAGTTGCCACGATGACGGACAACCGCGAAGCGTTCACCGCCACGCTGCTCACAAACGGAAAGGTCCTGTTGGCAGGAGGCCTGGGCTCTTCCGGCCAAAGCAGGTCGACCGCCGAACTTTACGATCCGTTCGCGAAGATGTTTACGGCAACGCTGCCTATGGTTTTCCCGCATGCTCAGCACGCGGCTGCTCTCCTTTTGGGCGGACAGGTCGCCATCCTTGGCGGCGTCGGTTCAGGAGCCACGGCGTTTCCGGAAAATGCGATTGAGCTCTTCGATCCGTCGTCGTCGAGTTTCAGTTTGGCCAACGCTGCTCTTAGCCCCACGGCCCGGGTATTCCACAGCGCTACGGCTCTCGCCGATGGCCGCGTGCTCGTGGATGGCGGCTTCGACTTCAATCGCAACGCCCAGCCTTCGGCGGAGATACTCGATTCCAGTTTGTTGGTTTCCATTCCGGAAAGCGACATGCAGTTCGCGAGGGCCGGCGCTACGGCCACGCTGCTGCAAAACGAAACGGTGCTTTTCGCGGGAGGCGCATATTCCGGCCCACAGGGAAGCCAGACCCTCAGTACCCTTCCGGCCGAAATCTTCTATCCGGCTGACTTTCTTCCGTTCTCGATTACGACGACGTCAGACATTGTGACTTTAAACTCCCCGTTCAGCTTCCAGCTGCGGGCTATCGATGGCACCGGCACATTAACTTGGCAGGTGACATCCGGTTCTCTGCCTGCGGGAGTCACGCTCAGCCAGACTGGCTTGCTATCCGGGACTCCAACTGCTTCCGGTTCCTTCAGCTTCTCGGTGCAAGTGACGGACAGCGCCACGCCTTCGAATAGTACGACGGGAACTTTCTTCCTGTTCGTCTCGGCGCCGCAACTCTCCATACCCAGCATCCTGCCTGATGCCAATCCTGGTGTGGCCTACAACCAACCCATTTTTGTTTCTGGCGGCACTGCGCCCTATACGTTCACGCAAATCTCCGGGGCTCTCCCCTCTGGCCTGACGCTCAGCGGCGCTGGCGTCGTCAGCGGCACTACAACGCCCACCGGCACATTCACTTTCACGGTCCAGGTTACGGACTCCTCCGCGCTGGCGGTCTCCGCCGTCCAGACCATCAAGATGAGCGTTGCCCCGCCGCTGGCGATCACCACAACGACTTTGCCAAACGGCATCGTTGGAACAGCTTACTCGGCTTCTATCACAACGACCGGTGGACTCGCGCCGCTGAGTTTCTTCGGCGGCAATCTGCCTCCGGGACTTACGCTCAGCGCAACCGGCGTGCTTTCTGGAACGCCGACAACCTCTGGCACATTTGCCATCGAGGTTCAGGTGTCGGATTTTTCGGCGAGTCCGCAGACGGCGTTCCAGTTCTACACCATGATTGTTTCGGGGACGCCGGTGGCCTCCATGCGCTTCGTGAACCTGGGCTCGCAATTCGTTTCCAGTAATATAGTCACCGCTTCCGTCCTCGCGCTGGACGCCTCCAATAATCCAATTCCAAACACCCAGATCACTGTTGCAGTCGGGAAGAATACTTGCCCGGCCGAAGGCAGTTCTCCGAATAGCGCGGTAACCGACGTTACGGGAACAGCTGCTTTCAGCATCGACATACTGGGCGGAGGCTTTGGCTATACACTCACAGCAACGTCGTTTAACAACATCACTGTAACCTCCGGGACGTTCAACGTTGCGGGATCTTGTGATGGCAGCACGCCTAATGCGGCTCATTACGGCGCGACCACGACTGTTCTCAACAACGGGCTGGTGCTGGTCGCCGGCGGGCAGGACTCGCCCTTGGGCAATCCCGCGGTTGCAACTGCCGAACTCTACGACCCCGTAGCGGCCAAGTTTACGCTCACCGGCTCCATGACCGTGGCCCGCGCCTTCCACACGGCCACGCTTCTGCCTAACGGGAATGTGCTTGTCGTCGGAGGGCTGTCGCAAGTCGAGCCTAGCAATGTGCCTCTTGCCTCGGTCGAGGTTTACAACCCGACTTCTGGAACGTTCGCGTCTCTCGGGTCGATGAGCGTCGCACGGTTCAACCACGCGGCCACACTCTTGCCCGACGGAACCGTTCTGGTTGCCGGCGGCAATAACGGTTCGGGTGCGGTGACCAGCGCTGAGATCATCAATCCCACCCTGGGCACATTCACGCTGCTTTCAAATTCCATGAATGCCGCGCGCGAACAGGCTACGGCCACGCTGCTCGCCAATGGAACTGTGCTGATCGCCGGCGGTTTGGATATGCCTCGCACTGTTCCACCGGGACTTCCCAGCGCCGAAATCTACAATCCGACAAACCGGTCCTTCACGCTGACTGCGTCGATGAATAGCGGACACGCTGGCCACACGGCTACATTGCTCACCACCGGAAAGGTTTTAATCGCAGGTGGCGAAAACGTAAGCGTCGTAGGGGAGGCTTCCAATTTGACGATTACCGAATTATACGATCCTTCGACTGGAACGTTCTCGCTTACAGGTCCGATGTCGGCTGGCCGCGCATTCCATACCGCGACCTTGCTGCAAGATAACAAGGTACTAGTGGCAGGTGGTGATTTTAGTTTTGGGTTTATCGGCGGCTCCAATTTTGAAGTCTACGATCCTTCCACCGGCAACTTCACCGCGGCGGGCGCACAACTGTTCAGCCGCGCGTCACACGGAGCAGCATTGCTGAACAATGGCACGATTCTGCTGGTTGGTGGCTCCCTGTTTACTGAGCCTTCAGAGATTTACTTCCCGCCTGTCTATCCCTTGATTTTCTTGACTGCCGCGCTTCCGAGCGGGCTATCGGGCACGGCCTACAATGTTTCGATCCTCACCACGGGTGGATTCGCCCCGGTGACCTTCCAGGTGACCAGCGGCTCCCTTCCGCCAGGTCTTACGCTCAATACGCAAGGTGTGCTCAGCGGTGTCCCATCAAGTTCTGGAACATTCACCTTCAACGTCACGGCGACGGACTCTTCGACGCCGGCCAAGGATTCATTCTCGCCGCAATCCGCGACTCAGCTCTTCACAGTGAGGGTCAACTGACCTGAGCGGTCTGTAGACCGCTCGCGCAGCGCAAGCACATTTACTGCTGTGGCCATTCGCTAGCGCTTCCAACCCTTACTTTGGACTATTCACCCGCTTACGCGCATCCGCCACCAGCGAATCTCCTTCGCCCTTTTGCTTGATGGCGAGAAATGTTTTGTAAGATTCTGCGGCACCCGGATCGCCCAGACCTTCGCGCGCGCGGCCTTGGTAATAATAAACATCGGGAAGCAGATGATAGCTCGGTAGGTCATCCAGAAACACCGACGTGGCTTCGCCCCGGCGCTTCAGGCAAACATCAAATTCGGATGACGCCTCGGCAAACGCACCGAGATCCAAGTAGGCCCGGCCTAAGTCGAGGTGCCCCAGCCAACTGTCGAGGAGTTTTTGCGCATCCTGAAATGCGGCCAGCGCCTCGTGGGCGTTTCCTTTTTTAAGTTGTGCTTCGCCTGAGATCAGCTTCGCGTAGACCTGCGGTTCACTTTCGATCCTTTTCGCCAAAGGCGCTACCACTTCCAGGGCACGCGCCTGCTCCCCTGCAGCGATATAGACCTGAGCTGCCCGGTACAATACTCCGGCGTCTTTGTTGCCAGCCGCTGCTTGTGCTGCCGTCGTCCGGGCCTGCGCGGTTCTCTTGAGCGCAATCTGTGTTAATGCCAGCGTCGCCTGATCATTGGAAGCGGCATCCGCATCCTTCGCCGCCAAATCCGCGCTCACCGCCTTCTGCAGTATGCTCTCCGCATCCGTAAGCCTTCCTTCATAGAGCGCCAGGTCCGCCATTCCTGCCGCGGCCATGGAAGCTCCCCGCGGGCTCATCGCCTGCAGCTCGGCGTACGCCTGGCGCGCCTCATCGACGTGCCCCGTCGCCAGCTGTGCCACCGCCAGGGTGCGCTTCGCGGTTTCAAAGGTAGGATTGTCGTTCAAGATTAGCCGTGCTTGTTTCATCGCCGTATCGAAATCGCCCGCATAAAGGGCATACTGCGACAAATTGCTCTGCTGTAGAACGCTGTGAGGAGTAATGGCGATCGCCTGTTTCTCTTCCTCCAGAGCTTTGCCCATGTCTCGCCGGTAAAAGTACGCCAACGCCAGATTCGCATGCCCCGCAGAGTCCGCCGGATAGTCCTTTACCAGCGCTGTAAATTCCTCGATTGCCTTAGCCTCATTGTGCATCAGCAAGTAATAGCCGCCCCGCGTTCGGTATTTTTCCCGTTCTGTCATGCGGTCAATGCGCGCCATGGCCAGTTTGTAGTTCGTTTCCGCATCGCTAAGCCTGCCCAAATTTTGATCAGTCGAGGCGATGCCCGCGTACGCACGCCCCATATCCGGATCGAGCTCAATCGCATGGCGATACGCCTTGATCGCCTCGCTGAATTTCCCTGCCCGTTGCAACGACTGCCCCTCGGCGTAGTCATGGGCTGCTATCAAGGAGGTTGCTGTGTAAGTTTCAGCCGCGGATTGCTGGGTACCCTCGGGCACCACGTCTCCCAATCCTTTGCGAATGTGCTCCGCGAGTTTCCCTGCTACGGAGAGAACATCCTGTTTGCTCGACGCCCGGATTTGTTCTTCTTTGACAATCGGCTCTCCCGTCGCCACGTCGAGCGTGGTCACGTTGACCCGGTAACCTCCTCTTCCTTCAGGCGCTATGGATCCTGCCACCACCAATCCAATACCTTCGCGCTGGGCCACCAACTGTGCGAGCTTGGCATCCATTCCCACCGCAGACGGTTGCAGCTTTGTCGCGATCTTCCTCGCCTGCCCGCGGTCGTAGAGAGAAATAAACGGCGCACCCTCTAACGCAATCGCCAGCATGGGCTCCAGCGTTTCGTTGAAAATGGGGTCACCCGTCTTGTTCTCGAAATCCGCGATCAGCATCGTGACGGGCGGGTGTTGCGTAGGAAATGTAACGATTTTCGGCCGCAGCGTCAGCACGACAAGAACAACTAGCGCGACGGCGGTTCCGACCGCGGTCCATTTCCATTGCGATGACTTCGAACCTTTCTCGGTTCGCCCTCTCGGATTTAGCCACGCCTCGATCTGTTGCACCAACTCCGCGGCAGATGCGAACCGCCTCTGTGGATCAATTTCCAGGCATCTTCTGACAATATCGCTTAAGGGCTGCGGTATAGCATTGTCCAATTCCGAAGGCGGGCGCGGCGACTCGTTCGTTCGTTTCCAAAGCTTGCCCATCGTCGTATCGGCGTCGAAGGGATTTTCGCCGCTGAGCAATTCGTAGAAAATTACCCCAAAGCTGAAAATGTCCGAGCGCGCGTCTACTCGCAACCCCTTGGCTTGCTCCGGCGACATGTAATCCGGTGTGCCGATCACAGCTCCGGTCTCCGTCATGCTCGCGCCCAATGTCGAGCGCGCGATGCCAAAATCCATCACGCAAGCGCGCCCGGACTTACCCAGCATGATGTTCTGCGGCTTAAGATCGCGGTGAATCACTCCTTCCGCATGCGCGGCCTCAAGTGCGCGGCCGACTTGCAGCATGATGCGGGCAGCCTCCTCAGCATTCAGTTTCTTCGCTCGCCTGAGAAGTGATTGCAGGTCTTCGCCCTCGATGAACTCCATGGTGATGAATTTGAGGCCCTCAGCCTGCCCGAGATCGAAGATACGTATCACGTTACGGTGCGTGATTTGCCTGGCGAGAATCAATTCCTGTTTGAAGCGATTTAGAACTTGGGGATTCGCAGCCATGTCCGCGCGAATGACTTTCAGCGCAACCTCGCGGTCCAGCGCCCGATCGCGCGCCCGGTAGACAACACCCATGCCGCCTTGCCCGAGCAGGCGGATAATCTCATAGCGTTCTCCGATAACTGTTCCCAGGACAAGCCGTTTGGCCCGAACCGCAGCTTCGGGGCCTTCCGGAGCCGACCAGCCCCGGAACTCTCCAGCGGCCGTAGTTTCATCTTCTGTCACAGGCCCAAGGGGCAGCGGCGTACAACATCTCTCGCACTCGAGGGACTCGACGGGATTGGCGTGGTGACACTGAGGACAAAGCATGTTCGTCGGCCGGGCGTCCGAACGCGTGAATTATAGCCTGAGGCTCACAAAATCGAGCCGCAGCATCAGTGTCATATTGTATCTCTTAAGCAGCGACCCGAGAAGGACTGGACTCGCGTCCAGCCCAAGCTTTGCTAGTTTGCTGGAGAGCCGAGTCTGTGAAAAGGAATGAGGGAACGACGAGACTCGAACTCGCGACCTCTGCCGTGACAGTTCCAAATGTGATGATGACAGCGAATGACACCAGCAGCCGCAAGTGACGATACGTGATACGTGTGTGTGTTAGCTTGAAAATCCGTCACTCATCGTGGCCACCTAAGGACACGCAAGGACAGCACTTGCCGCGTGTACCCAGGCAGGGTTATGACACAAAGTACGGCACAAAACTAAGCAATCAACTTCGATCTTGCTTGAAGTGATGGACACAGACGGGCAATCGTCTCTCAGCGGACGGCGCAGTCGTAACAGGGAAAAAATCAGGGAACCATCCACTCTCGGGAAGGGCAGATCTCCGCAAACACCTGCTCACAGCGCACTCTCAAGTCAGATTATTGCCTCAGCCTGGCAGGCGGATCAGGGAATTAACAGGGAAGAGTTGCCTGGCAAGCTGCGATTTCTGTCTGAAAATGCTCTTCTCCTCGATCAGTACTCCTCGGTGCTCTAAAATATTCTCTCTTCCATTTCATGATTGAATCCAGGTTCGAGTCCTACCCGGGGAGCCAACTTCCTGTTTAATTTCAGTTCCTTACGCTGGAGCTGGTAACAACTCACTTTGAGTGCAATTGGGTGCGACTTCCATTCTTGGCACCAGAATTCCAAATTCGATGCTCTCGCAAACAGCACGAAACACTGTGTTTAGAATTCGCCACATTCGACTGGTTAAATTACAGTCGGTGGGCAGGTATCCTTCGAAGAGCCAACCTTAATTTTTTCCATGATTTGGAAAATGGCAAAGCATTCGGCAGACTAACCGATGGTTTCAGAAAACCATTTTTGGCCGGAGAGCCTCCGAGCGAACGACTGAGAATGTTTCCTGGAAATCAGGAAAAAGCAGCGACGTTGCGGAGGATCTGTCCCCGCGAATGCGGCGAATCTCAAACTTCCCACAACGGTCCCTGCATTACTTCCGGTTTGCCCGTCCGGGAGAAATCACTGTGTAAGCCCGGGGCACATTACGGTTCGCCCATTGTGCGTCCAAGTGGGTTTCTGGTTTTCTGCGCCCCTTTGGAATTCAGGTCGCGAGAGGGATGGCCGGGTCCAGCACACGCAGCAGGAGCAGACTTTGGTCATCCTGCTGCAGACCATATTGTCGCACCTCGCGCATGATGAGGTCCCAAATCTCCGGCAAGGCTCTGGTAGCGTGTTGCGTCAGCAGCTCTTGCAGGCGGGTCAAGCCAAATTCTTCATCTCTGGCATTGGCCACTTCCGTTATGCCGTCGGTAAGCATCAAGAAGAGATCGCGCGGTGAATAGATGACGCGCTTACTAGCGTAGGAACCGCCGGGGATCAGTCCCAGCGGAAGCTGCTCCATGGAGAGACGGGCCGTGTCCCTGCCGCCGTGCCGATAGTGGAGGATCGGCGGATGGCCAGCCAACGCGTATTCGGCTTCACTGGAGCCATCGAAGCGGAGCAGGGCCAGGGTGGCAAACATTTCACGTTCCTTGAGATCTGGCAGCACGCGGTCCACACTTTCGAGCGCTGCTACCGGCATTTGGCGGAATTGCACGGCGAGTCGCATGGCAGTCTTCAACATCCCCATGAGCTGGCCGGCGGGCAGGCCGTGGCCGGAGATATCAGCGACGTAGGCCACCAACCCACCGTCGCTCTCGATGACGTCGATCAGATCGCCGCCCATTTCTGTGCTAGGTATCGATTTGCCGTATAGCTCGAAACTCGCGTTCTGGAAAGAGACGGTCGGAACCAGGGTCGCCTGAATGCCGTGGGCCAAAGAAAGCTCTGTCTGCATACGCACGCTGGCCACGCCCTCCGTACCAGCGAAGAACAGCAGAAATCGAGCCCCGAAACCGATACCAACCAAGATCCCGATCGCATCGAATAGCACGCGCCGATGTACAGCGACGGGGACCGGGAGAGGCGTCGAAACGTGCGAGGCCCAGTAGCCCAGCCAGGCGGTCACTACAACCAGCAGAAGCAGGAGAGGGACAAGACGAACTCTTTTGATTGCCGCGGCCCTAGCCGCCATCGCTCCCGTGCCCACTAAGACAGGCCAAAAGAAACCTCCGCCGACGCGCGAAGCATTGAGCTGCAATAGATCGAACGCGAAACCGCCGGCGGCACCTACGAAGAAGTACCCTGCCAGGAACATCTTCATCCGCCCTAGCGGCAGCCCGCGCCAGTAGGGACTGAAGGCGGTGGGAAACGCCGAGCTCACACCAGCCAACCAGGTACGGAGCTTCTTTTTCATCGGTACTTCCCCGGGCGTCCTGGATCGCAGGGAGATCCAGCGCTAAGCCAGGGCTTCGACCAATCGTCGGCCAGGAATCCGAGCAAGAGGACGGAGACGAGAATGGATAGATTCATTTATTGAACTGTTACCAGAAACGTATAAAGATCACAAGCGGGTGCCGAAAATGGCCGGTCTTCGATTTTGATTGGCATTCCTGAAACCCTAAACATCTGCGGCGGGTAATTAGAAAACGAGCTGTACAGAGAAGCGCGGTCCCGCCGGTCATACCCCGAGCGAGTGGTCGGCAACCCTTATCTAATCGCGTTACGTCAGAGTTGCCCGTTATCCGACCAGAATCGATGGCAAGTGCGGAGTTCACTTCCTAGAAGCTACTACTCCGGCCAACTTCCTCGAACCCACTTTAGAGACGCCCAAGCTGCAGCAGCCTTCTGCCAACCAAGAGGTACCAGGTCATGAGCGAAAAGTCCGCCACCAGCGGCAATAACCATCCCCACGCCGGGCAACCTCCGTTCGAAGGCTAAGATGATTTCAACGACGAGTAGCAGCATATTCCCAAGAATTCCGGCGTAAGCGGTCGCTTTGCTGAAGACCGTGGCTCTTAGCTTGACTGCGGAGATGACAAGGCACGCGAATTCTATGAGGGGAAGACCAGCACGGCCTTGCCCCTCAGCAAGCATCGCCTGTCCTGCCGCGAGAAATAGAGTGGTCTGGAGGTGAATCCTGCCCACTCTAACTGCTCAAATGCTGCCGAAAAAAGCTGGCTATCCTTTTCCGGGCATCTTCCGCAGACGGTTCGTGATACCCAATGTGAATCACTTGCAGCGCGTTGAACCACCAAGCACCGGGATTGTTGAGGAACGAATGCCCGGCGTCCGGATACTCTTTGACGTCGTGCGCAATATCTGCTGTGGTGAGCAACTGCTCAAGCTGTAGCGCCACGCCCCTGGTCCAGCGGTCCTTGGCCCCATAGCTCGCGACGATCGGGCATGCCTTCGCAAGAAAGGTGTCGGCATCCGGCGGCAACTTCCCGCCATAATTCACGCTCGCGGCTCCGAATCCATGATCCGGCGCGAGCAGTAGCGCGAACCCGCCTCCCATGCAAAACCCGATCACGCCAATCTTACCTGTGCATTCCGGGTGCTTAATCAGCCATGTGCGGACAGCTTCCACATCGTTGTATGTCGGACCTTGCCTCGCCTTGAGGTCTCGCGCAATGGCGAAAAGACACTTCATCTTTCCACCGCGAAAAAGCAGGTTCGGCGCAGCTGCTAGGAATCCCGCCCTCGCCAGCCACCGTGTCTGGTTGCGCAGATCTTCCGACATACCCGCGACGTCATGAAGCACCACCACCCCGGGCCATGGCGCGTCCTGCTCCGGGGCCGTAACGAATAGCGGCAACTCGCCGGAATTCATGGGAATCCTGACGTCGCCCATGTCGCCCCTTCCTTGTCGATGAGTTATCTCTTAAGGGCACCGCTTATCCTATCGCAGAAGCCTTCCAGATTCGCGATGTCTCTCACGCCGGTTCGCTTCTGCTTCGCCCCTTCCGGAATGGACAGCACGCCCACGACAGCGTAAGGTGTCGCTGTCCCGCTCCAATTCGATTCCAGAGGTGCGCCATGAAGCGTTTAGTTCCGATTCCTCGGGAGCTTGTCGATAACCTGAAGAAAACCGAAGAGACAGGTATCGGTTATCAGGTAATTTCTGTGGAACTCAGGGACGGTAGACGCTTTGACCAGGTCCTTGCCAGTGAGGGCTGCTTTATTGAAGTCCGCGGACATAAAGAGATTCCTTTTGAGCCTAATGATGTGGCATCAGTGCAGGTCAATCACAAGCGTTGGAATTTCAGAGGTTGGTCGGACGCACGCATCAAGAATTGGGATGCCGTCGCGTGAGTTCTTTGATTCCATGGTCGTGTTCGACGTCGAGTCACTTCGGACCGGAGTAGCATTTTTGGGATGAGCGATGATGTAGTCGTCTATCATGTCGTACAAGGTCAAAACGACACGAGGAGAAAAAGCAGCATACTTAATTGCTGTCTTTATTTTTCTGGTTAGCCTCTTTATCGCATTCTGGAAATTATCCGCGCGGTAAGTCATCAGCTAAGTTCTAGAAGCTGTTTCAAAACTCCGTGCAAAGCCTGAATTGTGAGGTAGTTGGATTGACGGAAATGCGAGATAAACAAAACGACAACTGAAGAGTGTACGTTGACAGGACCGCCTTGCGGCCCTTGGTCTGCCTTCGCAAAAGCCCGTGGATCCTGCAGTGTGACTGCGGTCACTGCATTCATCGCACGGCTGTGCTAAATAGCGCATGTCGTTCCCCGAAGGGCCTTTCCCTTCACCCGATGCCGGTCCTCCGCTGAATCGACAAGGACTGTCGTCATGGCTTCACAATCGGTCGCCGTTGAGTCAACCATTCCCCAGGCAGAAGACGAATGGATCCGGCAGTCCTGCGGATTCTACTCATGCCCCGTATGCAAGCAGGGTCTGGAACCGGTGCACGATGGGCTTTCCTGCCGTGTGTGTGCAAGGACTTACCTCATCCAGAGCGGGATTCCCGACTTCATCGTGGTCAACCTCGAAGAGAGCAGTAACCGATCCCTGCGCGTCGTCGGAAAGAAAGACTCTCGCCCCCTGCTTGACTTTATGGCATCCGTCTACGAAACCTGGGTGTATCCGCCCGTGTGCAACCTGTATGGCGGATGGCACAGCACCTCCTTAGAACAGCTAGCACATGACGTCTCCGACATTGTGGGATCGCGTGACGGTGTCATTCTGGACGCGGCCTGCGGGCCGGGAACCTACGGGCGCCGCATTGCTTCCGCGTCAAGGACCGTTCTTGGCACTGATATCTGCATGAGCATGCTGCGGCGGGGCGCCCATTATGTCGAAAGGAGACATATTCCCAACGTTCACTTCGCCCGTGCTACGGTGGAGGCGCTGCCGTTTCGGGCTGGCCTGTTCGACGCCGCCATCTGTGCAGGATCGCTGAACCACTTCTCCGACACGGTCCTCGCTTTGCGCGAGGTCAACCGCACCATGAAAACCGGAGCGCCGCTTGCGGTGATGTGCTTTGCCCTCATCAACTCGGGCCTCATCAAATACAAATGGATACGCGACCGCGCGGAGAAAGGCGGCGGTCACATCTACAGCGTCGCTGATCTCGAGCGCTATGTGATCGAAGCAGGTTTTGAGGGTTTTTCTTCCCATGCGTATGGCTCCATCCTTGTGTTCGGCGCCCGCAAAAGGCCGACAGAGCATTAGAAGAGCGGTCTAGCTCGAATAGCCAGCAGGACGAAATTGGACGCTTGTTCCAAAGCCTCGCATGGCGATAGCACGGCCCAATGCACTGATTGATGAAGTTCTGGGAGTATCGTCGGCAAACCGGAAGTAATGGCACGAATCGGGTCTGCCGGGGTCTCTTCCGGATTGCCCGTCATCCCCCCGGAATCCGGAACCAGCTAGCCCCGGGTCGGGAGCACTGTCGCCTGATGACACCAACGGTCGAAATTCAGCGACACGCGGTGGCCGATCCAAGAAGAGCTGATCTGCGTGAAGAGATCTCGAACGGCGCGGCCCAAACGGACTTGCATCCGTCACTCGCTTAGCAACCTAACCCAGCAGCGCGTGGGCGATCCTCATCCAAACCGCCGACTTATGAACATTCGCGTACATAACCACCGTCTGCCCGACAATGAGAGCCGAAAGTGCGTATAAGTACACCGGGTGGACTTTCCGATTCATCATCCAGTCACGAAAAACGCCCAGCAAAATCAGTAAATCCACGCCCGCATAAAAGATCACTGGTGGCAGCAGCCACTCCGGAAAGCGTCCCCAACCAGCCGCCGTCAACACACAGGTCGCTATCAAAATCAGCCGCCGATGAAACTCCGACTTCTTCCTCCAATAAATCGCCGGCACAAACGCCGCAGTAAACGCTACCATGTCCCACATGGGAATGATCATGTCGGCGTCGGCGTTGTTCATTTTCAATTGCATCAAGTCGAATCTGGCCATCGTCACGGCAGTTGCCACTCCCACCAGCGGAATCAGCGCTCCCATTCCCACGCCAAACCATCCGATCGTCCGGTGAATCCGCACGTTGTGCGTCCGTACCAGTAAGCTCTGCAAGATGAAAAACACGAGCCAGCCCGTGAACAACGCTGCATGAAAATACAACAACCGGGGCCGTGGAATCTTCGGATGGATCAGGTTCTGATCGATAGTGTGACTGAAACCGTAGACGATCACCGCCGCAACCAGCAGCGACATGAAAAAATAGAAATATTGACTCCAAAAGACTGAGCGCTTGGTCATCACCGGATTCGCCAATGTGCATGGTTTGGAGCTCATTTTTTGTAGGCCGATGGTAACACCAGCAGATGGCAACTCGTAAACCGAGGATTTGGCTGGTGCTTTCGGACGCGCCATCAGCGAGTCAACGAATGACAGTTCTGTTCAGGAGCATGTCGAGCCCAGAACGCTTGTTTTAAGAAGGGGCGACCGTCGAGGCGGCCAGATAACTTCTGGATTGTCGGCTTAACCGGCCAATCTCTGCCCATTCTCGCGCCTCTACTGATGATTCACGTCTTGTGGGGTGACGTGCACATAGTGCGCTAGGGCAGATCTTCAATGAGGTACGATTCCTTTTATCGTACTATCCGCACCGCTTGAGCTTGCAAGATCTTAGCTGGAAGCGGAGCTTCGTCCTGCTAAAACAAAAATCCAACTGGAAAAGAATAACACCTCCCAACTACAGCTCTTTTAGGAAGTGATTCAAAAGATTGGCCGGTAATTATCGGCAACACGGAAGTTGAAGGGCAACTTCCGGTTAGCTCGTCACTCGGGAGGAATGGCCACATCCTGGTTTCGGTCGCGCGCGTGGTTGTTCAGGCCAATGGCGCGGGATTTTTTAGATACCGGTTCACGATGGCATCGGCCGTGCGATACGTTAGAGCTAGGATGGTGGGTGTGGGATTCGCAGAGGCATTCTGCGGGAACGCCGATGCGCCTAGCACGAAGAGATTCGAAACCTGCCAGTGCTGCAGGTAAGGATTAAGCACTGAACGGTCGGGAGAACTTCCCATGATCGTGCCACCCTGAATGTGGGTCGATTGGTTGCGGGTTGCATCATAACTTCGCAAGCCCGGAAATGGAGTAACTTCCTTTGCCCCCATCTGCCCCGCGATTTCCACTGCTTTCGCTGTGGCAAACTCACCCATCTTCCGCTCGTTCTCTCGCCAGTCGAGCGTGAAACGAAGCAAGGGATCGCCAAAATGATCTTTGTATACGGGGTCCAGGTCCATGAAGTTGCCTTTGTAGGCTAAATGCTCGCCGTGGAAGACGATGTTCCCCGTGCGGTCATAGTAGTGGAGCGCCGCCTTCTTCCATTCCGAACCCCACCGAGCTTTCACCGACTGGGGAACCACTCCGAAATTAGCAATAGGACGAAACCCCAAGCTCAGGGCCAGCAGAATGCCTCCACGCAAGAAAGGAAGTCCGCTATGGTCAAACAAGTCTCCGTCGAAGTCAGCGATGCGGACTCCCGAGGCGCCGGAGCCCATGAAGCGGTTTAAGGGCTTGTCGAAGAAGGCTGTTGCTGCGGGAAAATAGACCTGGTGGGTCAGGTTGCGTCCAAGCGTGCCTTTTCCGGAAGTAGGTTCGTAAGGTTCTCCGATCTGCGAGAGGAGTAGCAACCGGGTATTGTTCAGAGTCCAGGATGCGAGAAAGACCACTTCCGCCGGTTGAAATACTTCTTCGCCGCTGCCATCGATATACGAGACGCCGCGCGCACTCCCCCCGCTTTGCGTAGTGTCATGCACGATGCGCCGGACTGTTGCTCCAGTGCGAATGGACACGTTTTTCCGTTTTTGTATCACGGGCAAAAGAGTATTCGTAGGCTGAGCTTTGGCGCCGATCATGCACCCAAATCGTTCACAGAACCCACAATAGGTGCAGCCCGGTCTCGCGATGCCATCGGGATTCGTGTAGATCTGGCTGATGGTAGCAGCGGGAATCGGGTAAGGATGATATCCGAGCGCTTTTGCAGCGTCGCGGAACAAGGCGGAAAAGTAAGGAATCTTGATGGGTGGATTCGGATACTCAGCGCTGCGCCAGCCTTCAAAGATGTTGCCTCCTTCCATTTGCTTCCCGCGGATATTGCCCGCTTTTCCGGAAATGCCCAGGAGTACCTCAGCGCGCATGTAGTGCGGTTCCAATTCATCGTACGTGACGCCCCAATCCTGGATGGAGTGATCTTCGGGCAATCTCTCTGCTCCATATTTTTCGATTGTGTTGGAGAGCAGTGCGAAACAATCCGGCAGAATCCGGGGAAATTCCCCGTTCCAATGCTCACCTGCGCCACCGACGCCAGAGCCGGGAAAGAAAGACGCGTGCTGTCGAATGGGAAGAGCGCGGTGGCTCGAAGTATGCCGGAGCGTGACCGTCTCGCGCGACGCATCCTGCATCATGCGGAGACGAATGGCGTAATCCAGCTCGTCCATGTCGTCGCCGTAGTCGTCCGTCTTGCGGAGCCCTCCGCGTTCCAGCACCACCACCGAGAGCGTCGTGCGCGATCCAAGTTCCTTGGCCATGAGCAAGCCAGTCCAGCCGCCGCCGACGATCACCACGTCTACGGATGGCAAGGTCTTCATTCCTGGTCCTCACTAGGACGGACCTTGCGCCCCGTCATCTGGCGTAAGCTGGCGGGCTTCGGGCGAAACGTTTCACCAAAGTGCTTGTCCACGTCGTCAAAGTTGCTCATGCGGGGTCCGGGGAAGCCGATCAGCTGCCAGCCCAGCATGTCGATGTTCCCACCATGCGTCGGATCGCAGAACATGCCTTCAATGGTGTTCTGCCTGAGAAGCGAAAAAAACAAACTAGCTTCGATTTGCTTCAGCTTCTGGTCCTGCTCGTCCGGCCCCAGGCGATCGAAGCCTTTCAACTCTTTGAGTCCTTGGCGATAGACCTGCTGCGGCGTGGCTTGGCCTTGATAGCCGAACTCCGCGGGAGCATTCTCTTCAAAGGGCCCCTGAGTATAGCGATGAAGGTCGCGGCCCCAAGGTCCAACTAGTTGCCGGTCGATGTAGACAGCGACTCCTGCTTCCCGGGCGCCCGGACCCGCCTCATCGCTCGGAAAGAGGCGTGAGGCAGCGGAGGCAACAATCAGAGCTTCCGCCCGAGAGAAAAATCGGAGAGGAACGCGAATGGATTGGTTAGTTTGTGCGGCAAGTCGAAAGACTTCACGATCAAGCGAGTAAACCAGCACTCCGCCGATGCTGACCGCTGACAAGGTGAGGAACTCACGACGTCGCATGGCGCAGCAGCATACCAGATGTCGCCGTGTTCTGCGGGAAGTTGGGCATTTCGATTCGAGCCCCACGCGTAACTCCCGAATGGTCGGCAAACAAGAAGTAATCCAGTTACTCCTGTTTGCCCGTGACTCGGGCGCAATCGCAAAAATGACGAATCTCTTGTCTCGGGCAAAAACAGCGCAGTTACAGTTTCCCAGCCCGCTTCCGGGTAGAGGCCAATCACATTTCCTCCTGCCGGGTAGTGGAGTTCTTGCGTTGCAACGAATCAAAGTACTGCTGCATTTTCTCTCGTATCTGCTCTTCGGTCAGGCCTTGATCGTAAGCGGGGGAAATGAGTGGCATAGCTTCTTTGATCTTGACCAATACGAATGACCTAATCCTGGTGCGGCCTTCGTCGAGATTTCGCTCCGTTCGATAGAAATCCAGGATTCGCTCGAACAGGGCTCCCTCAGTGACGACTGAGGCGACGCCTTTGAAGCGGTAGCCCTTGCGCACCATCGGATCGACTACATTGATCTCCGTCGACGGATTACGTCTGAGATTTGAGACCGTCCCGGGGGAGCGGATATCAGCAAAGACGATGTGATCGTCGTCCCATACTGCGGTCGTTCCTTTGGGCGACAAGTTGGGAGTACCGTCCGGGCATACGGTCGCGACGAAGCCGAGCCGCTGCTCGCTGACCAGGCGCTTCATGTCTTCGGTCAAGATTCCCACTGCAACCTCGAAAAAAGACGATCAGCCTCAGGCGGGATGCTGGTCGAGGCCAATCACGTTTCCTCCCGGATCGCCCATACCCCTGCGCCAAGCAGGGAGAGAACCTCATGGTGCCCTAGTCGCGTTCCAGAAATCGGAGGCATAAAACTGCGCGATTATACCTCGGCAAATGTCGGTCCGTGCAATTCTGGGCAGATTGTCGGCAACCCTTACCTAATCGCGTTACGTCAGAGTTGACGCGCAAGCCGGATGTAATCAGGGTCAGCAGGCGGATTGTGCGAAATCGCGACTGTCTCAGTCCACTTGCCTGTGTAGTCCGGTTGATACCGCGCTGATCAGGCACTGACAAACTTGAGGCGATCGCAGTAGTCTTGCACGAACGTGGCCTAGGAACTGAGATTTTTTGGGGACTCCCGACTGCCCGTTACAGCCGCCCAGGCGAGATGCTCTACGGCGCGCCCAAAGGTCATTATATTGCGACAGAATGGTACGGGTTCGCGCTGATCGAGAGGTAGAATTGGAATCGTGGGTGGTGCTCGAAAGAAGGTAAATGCGGAAAAATTCATGGATATGGGTCGCGGCGGCGTGGTTCTTCGTCGTGCGAGTTTCAGAATACTACACTCTGCGCAACGACTTGGGGCATGAACTCACCTGGGAGGGAACCCTCCGCTATACCGTCGTTGAGTTGGGGTTTTGGCTCATCATGACGCCAGTGATGGCCTGGTGGGCTGAGAAATTTCCTCTGGAACGTCCAGCGCTGGTCAACAATGTGGCGGTACTGTTCCTCTTGAATGTCGTCACCGAATTGTTGTACTCATTGTACCGCGTGAAGTTGCATCACTTCGTATATCCCGATTTTGCACAGCACTCCTTCTGGCGCCAAAGTCAGACATACCTGATCGACAATTCCGTTATCGTTGCATGGTTCTTTTGGGCCATTGTCGGCATTCACCACGCGATAAAGGCTGCCCGCAAATCTCAAGAGCGAGAGCAGGAACTCGTCAAAGCTCAACTCGAAATGTTGAAGGGCCAGCTGCAACCGCATTTTCTGTTTAACACACTGAACTCGATTTCGTGCCTGATGCGGGAAGACGTGGAAGCAGCAGACAATATGATGACGTCTCTCGGCGAGTTGCTGCGCACAACCTTGTCCGTTTCCGCCAGCGAAGAAGTTACGCTGCGCCGCGAACTAAACGTGCTGGAGCTGTACCTCGCGATAGAACATGCGCGTTTCCAAGACCGGTTGAGAGTGCTAGTTAACGCCAATCCTGAAACGCTAGATTGCAGAGTTCCATGCCTTTTGCTGCAACCCATCGTGGAAAATGCCGTTCGACATGGCATTGCCCGGCTCGATCGACCGGGCTCCGTGGAGGTTCGAGCAGCGTGCGTGGGCAAGGAGCTACGGATATCGATTCTGGACGATGGTCCCGGGATATCAACGGAGTCCACCTGGAGGGAAGGCATAGGATTGGCCAACACGCGGGCGCGTCTGGAAAAGCATTACGGCGAGATGCAGTCTTTGCGGTACTCCAACCGGAACGAAGGTGGATTGATTGTGGAGATTCGTCTTCCGCTGCGGGTGCACAAGGCCGGTGATGAGAATGGCGGCAGGAGTCGTTTACGTGAAACTGCGAACGATAATCATTGATGACGAATTGCTCGCCCGGAAGAAGATCCGGGCTTTCCTGCAGGAGCACGCAGAATTTCAAGTCGTTGGAGAATGCGCGGACGGCGAGCAAGCGGTTGCCGCTATCAGCACTCTCAAACCGGATTTGCTGTTTCTCGACGTGCAGATTCCGGGGCGAAATGGATTCGAGGTACTTGACTGCATGACAGAGAAGGCACCGCCAGCGGTTATCTTCGTGACAGCGTTCGACAAGTATGCCGTGCAAGCCTTTGAAGTGCGGGCTCTGGACTATCTTCTAAAGCCTTTCAACAAGACCCGTTTCGCAGAAGCGTTGAAGCGGTTTCACGAGCGAAGAGCACGCGTGAATGGCGTAGACCGCAAACAGGAATTTAAGGCAGCTTTGCAAGAGATTCAAAGAGAATCCCGGGACAGTGAGCGAATCTTAATCAAGTCCGGATCGCGAATCATATTTTTACGCAAGGGATTGATCGAATGGGTCGAGGCACAAGGTGACTACGTAAAGTTCCATATCGGTCGGGAAAGCCACATGCTGCGCGAGACGATGACGGCAGCGGCGGAACACCTCGATCCGAACCGTTTCGTGCGCATCCATCGCTCGAGAATTGTGAACCTGGACCACGTTCGCGAAATTCGCCCCCTGTGGGGTGGGGATTATTCGGTATTGATGCGCGACGGTACGGAACTCACCATGAGCCGCACTTACCGAACGAGTCTGCAAGCCGCGCTAGGCGGGGAACACTCATTGAGCGTGCGGACAAATAATGGGTGAAACAGTTTTCGCCTCCGCTGGGACTGCCGCAAGAATATTTTCGACGCATTAGACCCGCCTCCTACCGCGTTCCAATCTCTGCTCGTCGCAAACCCATTGCGCTGTCCCCGCCGACATCCTAGCTTTCCTCGCGTCGTATCGAATTCTCCTTTTGGCAAGCGCCTGGGGAGTCCGGCCGCAAAAGTAACGGATAAGCAGATCCAAGGAAGGAGACAACATGCGATCCAGAGTTATGACGTGCATTATAGCGATCGTTTTATGTAGCGCGCTGGCCGTCGGGATTCGGGTCGGCGCACAAGACCAGCGGGGATCCACGGGACCATCCCGCTATCGAGTCATTAACCTCGGGAATCCGCTCGGCGGGACGAGCAGCGCTGGCAATGCGATGAACAACCTAGGTTGGGCAATGGGTACCGCGAACCTGCCAGGTGACACGACCCAGCACGCCGAGCTCTGGTTGCCCGGTTTACACCTCGATCTCGGTACGCTGGGGGGATCCAATAGCGCCGTAGCATTCGCAAACCGCAGCAATCGGGGTCAAATTGTGGGCATCGCCGAGACTTCTGATATCGATCCGCTCCAGGAGACATGGAGTTGTGCGGGTGCGTTTTTCCCCACCGCGACACAGCATGTCTGTTTGGGGTTTGTTTGGCAGAATGGCGCGATGGCTTCGCTGCCAACGCTGGGGGGCTATAACGGCTTCGCGGCTTCCATTAACAATCTAGGGCAGGTAGTCGGCTGGGCGGAGACTGCGATCCATGATCCGACTTGCGCACCACCGCAGGTCCTACAGTTCGAAGCTGTCATTTGGGGCCCGGGGAACGGCGAGATCCAGCAACTTCCAGGGCTGGCGGATGACCCCGACACGGCTGCTACAGCGATCAACGACAATGGTCAGGTCGTTGGCATCTCTGGCATTTGCCAAAATGCCGTAGGAGCATTCAGCGCCAAGCACGCCGTGCTTTGGCAAGACGGGCAGGCCATCGACCTTGGCAATATCGGAGGACACGGGTGGAACACGCCCACCTCCATCAATAACCAAGGGCAAGTCGTGGGATTCGCCAACCAGAGCGGGGACTTGATCAACGGGCAGCTCGCGCTCAAATTCCACGCGTTCCTATGGACCAAAGAGCGTGGCATGCGCGACCTCGGCACGCTCTCGGGAGACGCCATTAGCGAGGCCCTGGGAATCAACGAATCAGGTCAAGTCGTGGGCGTATCTTACGGTGCGGGCTTCAGCCATCCTCGCGCCTTTCTTTGGCAAGACGGGGTAATGGCGGATCTTAATAACTTTGTCCCTGCCGGTTCCAATCTCACACTGCAAGTGGCTGGCGACATCAATGACCGCGGCGAGATCACCGGGACGGCCTTCGACAGCACTACCAAGACGAGTCCTGCGTTCCTTGCGATCCCACGAGAAGATGGCAGCCAGGACTAATTCCGATGGCGGCGAGTAGGTCGTCTCGCTTAGCGAGGATAAATACAGCTATCAATACATTTACACCCCAAGGACGCGGCGAAGACAAATGCATTTCGTTCTTCGCCGCGCCCACCCCTCGCCGATAGGCCATGCCGAATACGAATAACGCAAAGGAGCCGCGCAAAATGAGGCAGGGTGGCTGGTGGCCGAAGATCAATTTCGTTCTCGTCCTTGCCTTGTTTGCAACAATCGAGGGTGAGACGGCCGCTCACATGTCTGTGCAGCAGTTCGCAAGACCAGCCTTCTGCTCGGGCCCCGAGTACCGGCAGCTTGATTTTTGGCTCGGTGACTGGGACACGCTCGAAGCCGGCAAGGCAGAAGTCGTCGCGCGGACTCGCGTGGATCGCATACTCGATGGCTGCGTCTTGCGTGAAGACTATGAAAGCGCAATCGGTCTGAAAGGACAGAGTTTCAGTCTATACGATGCATCGAGAAGGATTTGGCATCAGAGCTGGGCGACTAATAAAGGTCGATTGCTTACCATAGAAGGAAGACTTGAAGACGGGGCAATGGTGCTGGCCGGTACGGAGCGAGCGGCGGATGGCGCCGAGAGGTTGGTTCGCGGCACGTGGAAGCCTATAAGCGGAGGCGTTCGGGAGACGGCGGTCACCTCGCTTGACGCCGGTAAAACCTGGCAACCGTGGTTCGATCTTGTGTTCCGTCCCCATTCATCCGGGGACGGAGTTAACTCATCTGCGGATAGCGATGAGACGATCGTCGCGCGGTTAGACACTGAGTACCAAGCAGCCGTGAAAAAGAATGATGCGGCCACGATGGATCGGCTTCTGGCCGATGATTTTGAACTCGTTACAGGGTCCGGCAAGATTTATAAGAAGTCGGACCTGCTGCAGGAAGCGCGGAGTTGGCGCGTGATCTATGAGCGGCAAGAAGATACTGCCCAGAAGGTTCGCGTTTGGGGCGATGCCGCGGTTATCACCGCTAAGTTGTGGGCGAAAGGCACGGAAAACGGCAAGCCATTCGACTACACACTTTGGTTCACGGACACTTATGCACGCAATGCGACAGGATGGTGCTATGTATTTGGTCAATCTTCATTGCCGTTGCCAAAGGCCTCGAAGTAAAGCGATGAAATCGTGCTGACTGAGGCTTATATCGAGCGGCGATGTTCTGGGAGTATCGTCGGCTAACCTTACCTTACCGGATTACGGAAGTGTTGTTCGTCATAATCCAGTCAGGCGCCGCTATCTGGTCGCGAGCAAGTTAGCGATCACCATATCGGACGCGTCAACATCTGGCTAGATGCCTTCGAACTAAAGCGCTACAGACTTGCAGATACAGCGCGCGATTGGACGAGGGCATAGGAATTGCCGTACAAATCTTTGAAGACCGCTTGTGTGCCCCACGGCATTTCCTTCGGCGGCTCGCTGAACTTAACGCCGCGGGAAGAGTACAGTTCGTAGGTCTCGCGACAATCATCGGTGGCGAGAACCCAGGTCGGGTTTTGGCCGATGCGCTCGGTCATCCTTTGGGCATTCTCTTCGCCTTGCATCGCGGGCTCGGGTTTTTGCAAAATAATCTGAACATCCTGACCAGGACTGCCCACGGTGACCCACCGCGCCCCCGGACCGAACTTTTCATCGGAGCGCTTTTCGAAACCCAGGACCTCGGTGTAGAACTTCAGTGCTTCGTCATAATCGCGAACAAGAATCGTGACATTTCCTAGCCTGATGCTCATACGAAGCCTCCTTTTTTCATCGGTGAGTGCATTGTGCTTCGGGAACATTGGGAACGGGACCCTCGCCGCTCCAGCGCGCGAGCAAAGCAGGGATATTTTGGTTGAGAATCTTCGATTTCCAACCCTTGCCGAGCATGCGACTAATCATCCACCCGCGCAGGCCGCGGAAGCCGCTGTGCTCAAGGCGGACTCGCGTGTCGTTTGCGACACTTTCAAGCGTCCAGGAGACAATCGTGTCGAGTCCGCCGCCGCACCAAGAATAGACAAGGCGGCGCGGCGGGTCGGCCTCCAGAACCTCACAGTCGACGATGCCGCTCCATCCGCGCGGCCGGGGCTCTACTCGGAACTGAAACTTGTGACCAACACGCGGTTCGAAATTGTTCTTCATTAGCCATTGCGCAATGGCTTGCGGGTCAGTCAGCGCCCGCCAGATCTTTTCCGGCGAGTGCGGATAAGTCATCTCAAACTTCAAATCCCGCTTCATCGCCGGTCTCCCTCTTGCTTTTACCCGCTTGATCGAGAAACGCGCCGAGCGCTTTGAGTTTTCCCCGCCAGAACCCCTCGTAGTGGGCGACCCAATCATAAACCTCGCGTAGCGGCCTCGCATGTAATCGGTAGTAGCGTTCGCGCCCGTCCCGGCGAACATCTACGAGGCGCGCCCGGAGAAGTATGCGCAGATGTTGCGAGATTGCCGGCCGGGTCATGGCGAACGGAGCGGCGATGGAGCGCACAGGAAGTTCGCCGTGAGTAAGGAGGTCGAGTACGCGGCGCCGCGTAGGATCGCCAACAGCGTTGAAAACATCGCCTGACCGCAAACGAGCCACGCGCTTCATGGTCGAATGATAGGTAAGCATTTGCTTACCTGTCAAGTTCTATTTGCGAGGCAGTGAATCGAGAGCATGGGCACACGGGGCAGCTTGACCAGTTTCTGTGCTCCGAGTGGCAACAGCTCCTGATTGGTCGGCAAACAGGAAGTATTTCGGATACTTCCGGGTTGCCCGTGATCCGCTCGGGATCGTCGGTTAACGGACGTGCATCAACGTCGACATCGACATCGAATCTGGTATCTTGCCGATGGGAGGTGGGCGGTTGGAAGACCAACTTCTCGCAATGCACCGCGGCCAACTCGTCGACATCGTGTTTGGAGCAGTTTTCCTGTTCATCGGATTGGCAGCTTGCTCCGTTGCTGCCATCCGTCGGCGGAGCGGCGTACGCCTCGTTGTCTGGCTGGGAATTTGGAGCGCGATGTACGGAACCGGACTCCTGTCTCGGTCGCCGTTTGTCGTTTCGGCCCTGCCGCTCGTGCTTCAGACGAGCGTCCCTTACGTGAACACTCTGATCGCGTACCTGCTCGCTGTGTTTGCAATGTCGGCCTTCTTGGAATTAAGCCGGGGTGGAATTCGGCTTCTCATCAAGATTCTAATTCTTGCCGAGGTGGTAATCGCTGTTGTCGGAATTGGTTGGTTCGCAGTCGGCGGCTCAGCCGATAAGTTCATCTTTCACCACAGGCTTGTCTCGGACTGCGGCCTTCTTGTCCTCGTAACGGTCGTTACCGTGAAGAAACTGTCTGACAAGTTCCTGGTTCTATTCAACCGCCGCGTTCTAGCTACCGGGACGCTCGTTTTAGCCACTGAGGCTTTGTGGTCTAACGTGTTGCGCCCGCGGCATTACCAGCAATCGGGTCTCTCAAGCCATCTGGCTTTTGCTGTGTTCCTGCTTTCGTTCGGGTACGTCGCCGTGCAGATCATCCTGGCCAACGAGCGTCGCTTGCTGGGGATTGAAGACGAGCTCAAGGTCGCCCGGGAGTTGCAGTTCTCAATTCTCCCCCCAGCTGTTCCCGAGGTCCACAGCCTCCGGATCGCGGTTGCCTATCGGCCCATGGCCGCCGTCGCTGGTGACTTCTATGAGTTCATTCCCGTCGATGGGAAGCGGGTGGGCTTCTTCGTGGCGGACGTCACTGGACATGGTGTGCCGGCCGCGCTCATCGCTTCGATGATCAAAGTGGCGATGAAATCCGTGATGACCTGCGCGCATGAGCCGCGCCAAGTATTGCGTGGCTTGAACCGCATGCTTTACGGACAACCACGCGATCAATTAGTCTCGGCGGCCTATCTGTGGCTTGATACCGAGAGTCGCAAGGCACTGTATTCAGCGGCAGGGCACCCGCCGCTTCTGCGCTGGCGAGAAGGCAAGCTGGAACGCATCCTAAGCAATGGTCTGCTGTTCGGAGTCAACCCGGAGGCCGACTACCCCGTTTGTGACCTATCGATCCACTCTGGCGACCGCTTCCTCCTTTACACAGACGGCGTGACTGAGCCCCAAAATGCCAGCGGCGATTCCTTTGGCGACCGGAAGCTTGAGCAAGTGGTTCGCGACAATCAGTCCCGTCCGCCTTCCGAGTTATCGGAGCAACTGCTCTCCGAGATACGCGTTTGGCAATCGGCCTCGGTGGCCCAACAGGACGACATCACACTCATCGTCATTGAAGTGGTTTAGTCATGGCGAATGCCAGCGAGACGCCACGCCAAAAGATCGGTCTAGGAGCGCCGATTCCGATTGGATAGTTGGCAACCCTCACCTAATCGCGTTACGTCAGAGTTGCCCGTGATACTTCCGCGGTGGGCAACGGCAAACAGAGAAAGGCAAGGAGCGCTGACAGAGCGCCGCACGACTATTGTGGGAGACCCGTTTTATAGAGAATGGCTTTGTGGCGCGGGTCAGGGCTGTAGGGGTCGTATACTGGAGCGCCCTTACATCGATAACTGCTTGCCTTTAACAGTGAAATTATTTCGTTAGCTTGCCTTTTTCATTCTGAGCTGCAAGTCCATATCGTATTGCCGCTTCAAGCGTATCGATGTTTATATCCTTTAGAGCGTTAAACCGAATGCAATATCCGGTCACGCTCGCCTTGCCTAGTTTTTTTCCATACGTTTTGGCTAAGTACTTCTTATCTTTGAGACCAAGAATATAGACA
>Ga0209448_10000027_pt1 | contig 56252 bp, 52 predicted proteins | sample BogFormECP14_OM2_FD_188245 | JGI IMG/M metagenome (GOLD analysis project Ga0209448, IMG submission 188245) | Bog forest soil microbial communities from Calvert Island, British Columbia, Canada - ECP14_OM2 (SPAdes) (version 2) | ecosystem: Environmental > Aquatic > Freshwater > Wetlands > Bog ... | reverse complement strand
ACCCTCTCCACACATCGAGAGGGTTTGCGAACTGGTTGGGAGAGATTTTATGCCGCGCGCACGACGTTGCCCGCCTGGAAGCCCTTCGGACCTTTGAGCAGATCGAACTCGACGGTCTCACCCTCGTTCAGCGAGCGGTAACCGTTCTCCTGGATGGCCGAGAAATGCACGAACACATCCTCGCCCGTGGAGCGCTGGATAAACCCATATCCCTTCGCCCCGTTGAACCACTTCACAGTACCCTTCTCTCTCACAAAGAAACTCCTTTCGACTTATGGCTAAGAATTATTCTTCCGCCGCTTGTCTGTTTGCCCTGGCTTATTGGACACCCGTTACCAGAGCACCCCCTCAAAGCGACGGAAAGAATTCCTGCTGGCGTCGCCGCGCGCGGACGCTACCGCACCAAAGGAAACGGCTCCCCGGTATTCCGTCAGACGGTTGCCCGCGACGAAATACTGTGGAGCCGCGAAGACGAAGGCGCGATATCGCACTGCCAACACAGAAACGTCAATCTTTCTCAATACACAATCTACGCACTCGCCAACCGGGTCCGGCTGACGAAGCACCAGATAATAGCAGGAAGATTCCAGTTGGCAAGAGCTAAGTTGCTGAAAATGAACGTGACCCGCAGGCTCAATCAAAAGCTCCGCCGCGAGGACTCCAACTACGATTCCGGCCAACGAGCAGCGAGCCTTTCTGGAAATCCGCCGGAAAGCCGTAAGTATTTGATAATATTTGAGAAACCAGTGTCTTCCCTCACTCCCATTAAGCTTTCCGACAAGCAAGGCGCAGCCGAATATCAAGCTGCTCCCACCGAAGGCCTGGTGCGCTCCACCGCGCGCTACCTCCTCCGGACCGAAGTTCACACTTTCGCTTTCTCCGTTGCCGCCAACGCCATCCTGTCATTCTTCCCCTTCCTGCTCTTGCTCATGACGCTGATTCGCTACGTGTTTCATTCTCGTGTGATGCAAAGCGTACTCGAGAACCTGTTGCGCGATTCCCTTCCCACCGGACAGGAATTCGTGATCCGCAACCTCAATGCGCTGGTCGCTGAACACCATCGGGCACAGGTGTTTGCGTTGGCCATGCTGCTGATTACTTCCACCGGAATTTTTCTGCCACTCGAAGTTGCGCTGAACCGCGTCTGGGGATTTCGCAACAACCGCTCGTACTTCAGAAACCAGTTGATATCGCTCGGCTTGGTCTTTGCCTGCGGATCGCTCGCCCTGCTCTCGGTGGGATTGACCGCCGGAAACGTAGCCATCGTGAAGAGCGCTCTGCACGGCTATGGCGCATGGTATGTGCAACTAGTGGACTTTATAACCATGAAGACCTTTGCCATTTTGGCCAGCATCGCCATCTTTTTCCTCGTCTACTGGCTATTGCCCAACGGCAAGGTGCCCGCTCGCGCAGTCCTGCCAGCCGCGGTGTTCATGGGATTGCTCTCCGAGTTGATGAAGTACGGTTACATCTACGCTCTGCCGCGTCTGAATTTCGCCGAAGTGTATGGCCCATTCGCCATCTCGGTCAGCCTGATGTTCTGGGCGTTCTTGTCAGGAATGCTGCTGCTGACCGGAGCCCATCTGTCGGCGCGAAAATTGCGGGTATAAGAGGGCTCTCGTGTGGCGACGGGGCTTGCCCCGTCTTGCGGCGAAGAGGCGGCATGCTACTGCGCCTCACAGTTTCCATCGCGTCGCGGACTGCGGAAAGGTTTTCTCCACGAATCCGAAGACACGGCGGGGCTTGACGCAAAAAATCGGTTCTTCCATGCTTCGCGGGTCCATTTTGTATTTCTTCTTATAGGCGGTCGCGACGCGTTCCAGCTCTGCGGCATCCTCGACCTGAGTCGCCAGTCCCTCGACGATCACCGCTTCCTGGCCATCGTCGTTCGCAATCGTGCACGCGGGATTCGCAGCGAGATTCTGCCCTTTGCGGGATTTGCGACCAGTCGAGAAAAAGAAAGCGTGGTCAAGCCACACTCCCCAAACCGGCATCACATGTGGACGAGCGTGATTTGTGTCAAGACCCACATGAATCGTGGCCAGCCAGAACGTCCGGCAACGGTTCATCTTTCTGGCAACCCATGCCCACGGAAGCAGGCCCTTGCCGTCCTTAGCTCCGACAATGCCGTAGCCAGGAGCAAACGGACGGTCCGCCATAGGCTGCGACTTCGCAGCCGTCGCCTGCCGCTTCTTAGCACGCTTCGCCATAATCCCACCGCGCTACGGCCGCGTCTCGCCGGCATTCCCACGCACGCTGGCTGTCTCCAGCCCCGACTTCGCCGTTGCTTCCAGCACTTCACTCCAAAACAAGGTATTCGGATCGACCGCGGCCACTCCAATCTGACCTGCCGCCGGCGTGTCATCTCCTCCTACCCATGCCACGCGAAACTCTTCAGTCTTGTGTCCGCGGGCCAGAGAAATCCTGTCGCCCGGCCCCAGCATTCCGTGGATGCCATCCAACAGCGCACCCCGCCGGCTGATATTGACCGTGATCACTCTCTGGTCCAGAGGACGACCGCTGCTATCGGTCCCGGTAAGCATCACCGGCAGCGCCAGATCAATCCGCGGATCGCGGCGCTTGCCCAGCCGCTGGGCTCGCAAATCGTTCAGAAACTGCTCGGGAGTCAACGACGGCCCCTCGCGAACCAGTCCCAGAAGCGGGTCGGGCGATTCGTCATCTTGCGACGCTTCGGGCGCATGCTTGGGCGACGCGTGCTGACTTTCTTTGTCTTTGTGGTGTTCTTTTCTCCCCACGAAAATCTTCGGAACCTCGCGACCGCTCGTCAGCCGGCCAATCAGTTCGCCCACTCGTGCCCGCCGATCGTGCGCTGGTGTTCCCGTGAATTCGACCCCCATTCCCGTTTGCGCATGCGACACTCGCACCACTCCGTCCAGCAAACACTCAGTATTCATCGCCCTAATACTCAGCAGCACCGGAGTATCGCCGGGAAAAGGCGCGGCCGTCTCCAGGTAGCAAGCGCCCGCGCTGATGTCGGTCAGGCGCCAACGTGGCGCCCGAGCCCCCTTCGACGTCGCGCTCTGCTCTGGACCCGCTGGCCGGTCCTCCTCTACGGCAGGTTCGGCGACAGGCGAGAGGTTTTCCTCGACCTTCCAATCCGAAGGTGCATACTCGATCCCCCAGAAGTTGCCCGGAACGTGGAGTTCCAGCCCCACCAGCCACGTCTCGGGATCGCCGCCCAGTGGAACCACTTCCGAGACCCGCGCCGTGGTGTGCCGTTTTGCCGAAACGATTTCCAGCCGGACCTGCATGCCGTGCGTCAGCACGCGGGAAACAATCAGACCGCATCCGTGCGCGTTCACCAGCGTGGTGTTGCCCTGCTCGGAAAAGGGCTGGGCCGGATCGAGGCTGGTCACCCGCACCGGAACTTCCAGCGGCAACCGCGTGCTGCGGCGAATGGCGTGCTGTGTCTTTTCCGGAGGGCCCATAAATTAGCGGACAAAAACTTCTTCGGCCTGCGAATCTCGACTCGAGATCCGGGCTTGAGAACCGGATTTCAGAACCAAAGACGATTTGAAAACCAGTGCCGGCAAATCCGCCACCAGTTCATTAACCATGCTAGATCACAAGAAAGCTCTGGGCACGGAATTTCGCCGCCCCGTTTCCAGTTAGGCACTAGGAACAGATTTAGACTACTGGTGTGCTCTTCGAACGACCAGGAAAAATGCGGCTCCGCCGAACGCGGTTATCCTATCTTGATCCCCGTATCGGGCGCCTGGAAGGCGATCTTGTGGCTGCCGTCGCAGAAAGGGCGGTTGGCGGAAGCGCCGCAGCGACAGAGGGAGAACGCGGTCTTCCCCGTCAGGTCGTATTTGTTGCCCTCGGCGTCCACCATTTCGATAACGCCGTTGGGATCGTCTATGCGCAAAGGACCGTTGTTGCGCACCGTAATCGTGACTTGCGCCATGAAACCTCCAGAAAGATGAATTGCTTTCAAACTATCGCACAAAGGAAAAAGTCGCCAGTGGCCAGGAACCAGTGGAAACGCAAGAACGCCCGCCGCACAAGGTCTCTGCGACGGAAACCGGCCACTGGCTTATCGCCATCGATCCACAGCTTCAAACCATACAATTTTCAACCACTCATCAAAAGTGGTTTTCGCCCATTCGCGGTTCGTCCACCAGGCAGCGCCGAATTGCGCGGGATTGCGGGCCGCCGCCGCGCTGAACTGATATTGCGGCAGGCGATGGCGGAAGATCATCAAGGCACGGCGGGTGTGAAATTCCGAGGTCACAATCAACACCCGATGCGCACCCACCGACTGCATGCATCGGCTTACGTCGTTGACCTCGGCAAAAGTAGAAAAACTGACGATGGGACACACCGAGACGCGGTTTGCTTCCCCAAGACCGTTCGCGTATTTCTTCGCAATCTCGGTCAGTTGCTGATCGTAAATCAGATCGTCGTGAACATTCAGAAACACGTGCGGCGCCACTCCCTGGCGCAGCAGTTCCAGAGCGCGGGCCGGACGGACGTTGGTCTCCCCAGCCAGCACCACGATAGCATCGGACTTTTCCGGTTCGTCCACCACCAGAAAGCGCGCCGACTGGCTCGCCAGCGCAAGAAAGATCAGGAGCACAATAATGAGGAGTCGTATGAATCGCATTAAGACGCATGTTACTAAGAAAAGCGCTGCGCGCCCAACTCGGCACGATCTCCAATGCTAGAATTACCTCGCGTATATGGACACTCAACTCACCGCTTCTTCCCTCTTTACTGACTTGAAAGGCCGCATTGATGCCCGCCAGGCTCGGGTCGGCATCATCGGCCTCGGCTACGTCGGATTGCCGCTGGCCCTGCTCTATAGTCAGCAGAAGTTTCCCGTCACCGGTTTTGATATCGATCAGCGAAAAATCGACACCCTGGCGAGCGGTGGCACCTACATCTTCCGCATCACGCCTGCGGAAATCGCCGCGGCCAAATCGAACGGTTTCAAAGCTACGGCCGACTATTCGCACATCACCGCCATGGACGCGATCATCATCTGCGTCCCCACGCCGCTCAACGAATATCACGAGCCGGACCTCAGCTACATCACCAACACCGCCCACGCCGTGGCGCCCCATCTGCGCGCCGGTCAGATCGTCATCCTCGAGAGCACCACGTACCCGGGCACGACCGAAGAAGTCTTGATTCCGATTCTCGAAAAAGAAAACAAGGCGGGCCTGAAGGCTTCCCGCAAAGGCGCAGCCGGCGACAGCGACATCTGGGTCGCGTTCTCGCCCGAGCGCGAGGATCCTGGCAACACTCAGGTGGCTCGTCACGATATTCCGAAAGTGATTGGTGGACTTGATCCCCAGGCCAGCGCCATCGCCGCCGCGCTTTACGGCGCCATCTTCCGCCGCACCGTTCCCGTCTCCTCACCCGCGGCCGCGGAGATGACCAAGTTACTCGAGAATATTTATCGCTGCGTCAACATCGCGCTGGTCAACGAACTCAAAATGCTCTGCCTGCGCATGGACCTCAACATCTGGGAGATCATCGACGCCGCCGCCACCAAGCCTTTCGGCTTCCACGCCTTCTATCCCGGACCCGGCCTCGGTGGACACTGCATTCCGGTCGACCCGTTCTATCTTTCGTGGAAGGCGAAAGAGTTCGACTTCCGCACCCGCTTCATCGAACTGGCTGGCGAAATCAACGTGGCCATGCCCTACAACGTGATCGCCTCCACCATCTCCGCGCTCAACCGGCAGAAAAAGGCGATCAACGGATCGAAGATCCTGGTTTTGGGGGTTGCCTACAAGAAGGATATTGACGACCTGCGCGAGTCGCCTGCTCTCACCATCATCGAACTGCTGCAAAAAGAGGGGGCAGCGGTCAGCTACAACGATCCCTACTTCCCCTTCGTCGGCCGCGGTCGCAAGTACGACCTGCAGATGAAGTGCGCCCCGCTCGACAATCTCGGCCAATACGACTGCGTGCTCATCGTCACTGACCACTCCGACTACGATTACAAGAAGATCGTCAGTGAGTCGAAACTCGTAGTGGATTCGAGAAACGCCACCCGCGGCATCAAGAGCGAAAAAATCGTGCACTGCTAGCTGTCCAAGGCGTGTGTGGTGGCGGGGCTTTGCCCCGCCGGAACGGGGCCGAGCCCCTTCACCACACAACCCCCTCTCTCGCACCGCTGCGCCCTCCCAAAATCCAAGGCAACGACGCCGATCAAAAACCACTCCCTGTGCTAGTATGTCGCGTTAGCGCGGGGCCGCGTCCGCGTTGCTCGCTGCCTCTCTACGGTGGGTCGATAACGGTGTGCCCATGAAAGATACGCTCGGAATCCTGCTCGCCGGAGGCGCAGGCGAACGCCTCTATCCGCTCACCCGCGACCGCGCCAAACCGGCCGTAACCTTCGGCGGCATCTACCGCATCATCGACATCACGCTTTCCAACTGCGTCAACTCCGGCCTGCGCCGCGTTTTTATTCTCACCCAGTACAAAGCGCTTTCGCTGAATCGTCAGATCCGCGAAGGCTGGAACATTTTTGGCCGCGAAATCGGAGAGTTCATCGAAATCCTTCCCCCCATGAAGCGGGTCAGCGAAAACTGGTACATGGGGACGGCCGACGCGGTCTATCAGAACATCTATTCCATCGGTTCCGAGCAGCCGAAGTACGTGATCATTCTCTCCGGCGACCACATCTACAAAATGAATTACGAGCGCATGCTCAAGCAGCACGTGGACGCCACCGCCGACGTCACCGTCGCTACCTTGACGACCGACCCGGCCAACTGCCGCCATTTCGGCGTGGTCGATATCGACCGCGAAAATCGCATCACCAATTTCCTGGAGAAACCACAGCAAACCGAGCTGCGATCGCCCTACGACTCAACGAAGATTTCAGCATCAATGGGCATCTATATCTTCAACACCGAAGTGCTCATTCCCGTCCTGCTCAAAGACGCGGAGGATCCCAACTCCAGTCACGATTTCGGCAAGAATATTCTGCCCAAAATGCTGGGCGACTACCGTGTCTTCGCTTTCAATTTTGTCGACGAAAATAAAAAGGAAGCCCTCTACTGGCGCGACGTGGGCACCCTCGAAGCCTATTACGAAGCCAACATGGACCTGGTTTCGGTCTCTCCCGTCTTCAATCTTTACGATGAGGCCTGGCCCATTCGCACCCATCAGCGCCAGTATCCGCCGGCAAAATTCGTGTTTGCCGAAGCCGGACGCATGGGCCACGCCCTCGATTCCCTGATTTCTTCCGGCTGCATCATTTCCGGCGGCTCTTTAAAGAATTGCGTGGTGTCGCCCGATGTCCGCGTCAACTCCTACACCGAAATCGAGGACAGCATTCTGTTCTCGCACGTGAACGTAGGACGTAGTTGCCGCATCCGCAAGGCCATCATCGACCGCGACGTGCACATTCCCGAAGGCTCCAGCATCGGCTACGACATCGAAGCCGACCGCGAGCGCTACTTCGTCACCGACACCGGCATCACCATCGTGACCCGCGATTATTCCCTGTTTGAGAATCCCGTGGCCGTGGATTACTTCACCAGTGAGTAACGCGTAGGGACAGCCGCCCTCGGCTGTCCAGGCGAGCGCAGCCCGTCAGGGTCTTGCGCACCGATTCTCGCACTCAAAAGCGTGGCGGAGCTTCGTCCTGCCGGACAGCCGAGGGCGGCTGTCCCTACGTTCTGCGGTACACTTTTCTATCTTATGTCCTTCAGCCTTCGCCGCCTTTTCAGAAAAGAAAAGCAGGAGCGCCGCATCCTGCGACAGATCGAACGCACCGGTGATCAACTGCAGCCCGAATATCATCGCCCCACGCCCGAGAGTCCGCACCCGGAGCGCTGGCACATGTTCGATTCCATGACCGCCGAGGTCGAGGTGCTGGAGTTTCTGCGCACCGTCGTCACCACCATCAAGCCCGAACTGGTGGTCGAGACCGGAACCTTCAGCGGCATCAGCACTCTCTGGATCGCCGAAGGATTGAAAGCCAACGGGCGCGGGCGCGTCATCACCTGCGAGTTCGACCACGAGATCTACGAGAATGCGAAGGCCCGAATCCAGGCGTCCGGACTCGCCGGCTGGATTGAACTGCGCAATGAATCAAGCCTGGACATGAAAGTCGAGGGGACGATCGACCTTTTTTTCAGCGACAGCGATATGCCCATCCGCGAGCAGGAGATTCGCCGTTTTCTGCCGCAGATCAATCCCTACGGCCTGATCCTGATGCACGACGCCAGTTCGCATTTGAAGATCGTCCGCGAGGCCGCGCTCAAACTCGAACGAGACGGTCTGATCTCCGCCGTATTATTGCCAACTCCGCGCGGCCTGGTGGTGGCGCAGAAACGGGAAGGAAGAAAGTAGAGCAGGACGAAGGCATAGGTGTAGGGGATCCGTATCAGGGTATCGCTTTAGCGATACCGCAATTTCCGAGACGAGATGCCCCTTTAGGGGCTGCACCCCTAGTTCAGCTTGAGACGAACGGCGTGGGCGAGCTTCCTCTGCTGTTGGTCGAAGCTGTAGAAACAATCCACGCCCAGTTCAACGGCTGCCGCCACGTGCAAAAGGTCTGCTGCGCGGGTGCCCAGTTTGGCGGTTGTTCGTCGAGACAGCTCGCGTGCACAGTCAAAGACTGCATCTGGTAGCCCACGGAGCTGGAGAACCCCGTCGCGCAAGTCCTTCTCGAAGTCGGTTACCGATTCTTGGGCTTGGGCAGCCGAAACTTCCCTCCGAAAGACTCGCAATCCGAACGCATTGACGACTTCAAACTCTCCCAGAGTAGTCACAAGACATTCTCCCGCAGAAGCTTGCATTGTGCGTGCGGCGGCGGGCCAGTTGGCATCTGCGCTGTACAGTGACACCAGAAAGCTGGAATCGACGTAGATCTTCAATATCGGTTCCGATCCGAAGAGATCAGGTCGGCGCCGCTGACGGCCAGCACCTTGTCGCCGTAGATCCTGCGCACCCGCGCCTGGAAATCAGGCATCTTTTTCTTCTCGTTTTCCGGCCTTTCCGGCACCAGGCGGGCGATCACGCGTCGGCGCTTGGTGATTTGGATCTCTTCACCCTTCAGCAAGAGGCGTTCAATCTTTTTGAACTCGTAGCGGAGGTCCCGAACCGAGGCCTTGGTCATGTGATACATAATAGCATCACACAACACTCTTTGCAATCCGTGTGTTTCCCGCCGCCGCCCTAATGCTTCACTATGTCATCCGCCAGCAAATGTGCCTTCTCCGCCAGGGTGCTGGCTCTCCGCAAATCGCCTTCCTTCAGCGCGGAACGCGCACCGACCATATAGTTGCGGATCTGTCCCGCCGTCTCCTGTTCACGCGCGTCCAGCGTGCGCCCCGCCAGCTGTTTCAACTGGTCGTCGGTAGCACTGAGCAACTGTTCCGCGTTTTGGCGCTGGCGGGTGGCTTCCGCGGGAGTCATGCCGGGCGCAATCTGTGCTGCAGGTTCGCGCGCTCCACCCTGGCGAACCACAATCTTCCGCGGAGCACCTTCCGGTGTTGGCACGGGAGTTGGCACGGGCACGGTGTGCTTGCGGCGTTTCGGGGTTCCGCTTGCCGCGCCAGTGCTCGCCGCGGTAGCCTCCGTCTTTTCCTTCTCCTGCGCCACGCCCTCCTGCGCCTTCTGCCCCGCCGCCGGCCTGGTCGGTGCGGCAGCTTGCTCTGCCGGAGCCGTCGGCGGAGCGGGAGTTTGCCCAGCGGAATTCGCGGAGCCCGCCGCGTCCTGTTGCCGGGAGCCCTTCCCCGCAGCCGGGAAACTCAGGCAAAACGCAATCGCGAGTCCACACGCTAGTCGCATAACGCTTCCAACAGAATTGTTCCCCACTGCTGCCAGGAACGCAAGGCGGCGGGGACGGATAGGCGCCGGCAAAAAAAACGGAGAAAGCAGGTTTCGCTTCCTCCGTTGTATTCTTCCGACGTTACCTTACGGCGCTTACTGCTTCTTCACGGGTGGTTTCTTAGCGCCCGTCTTTGCCGCTGGAGCCTTCTTTGCCGCTGCGGCCTTGGCCTTCCTTTCGGATTCCCTGCCGCCGATCAGAGTCAATGAATCAGCAGCATTGAACGGATACGTGCGTACCGAGGTCTCGGTTTCGCCCGCAGCTCTCAAAGTAACGTCCACACGACGATTGCTCGCCCATTTGATGATCGTCATGTTGCGCAGGACCCTGGCCCGTTCCTCTGGCGTCAGTTCGGGGTTCTGCTCGACCGCTTGCTTTACTTCCTCCTCGGTCATGTTGTGCTGTTTGCCAAAAGCCTTGGTTGCGAGATTGGCTTCGGGTACGCCATTCTCCATCAGGAAGCTCTTGACGCGCGCCACACGACGCTCGGAGAGGGCTTGGTTATAGGCATCGGAGCCACGCACGTCGGCGTGTCCTTCGAGGGTCAAGTGAGCATCCGGTACCGCCACAAGATATTTCTTGAAGTTTGTGGCCAGTGTTATCAGGATTTGCTCCTGACTCTTAACCATGCCGCCGTTCGGATCCTTCTCCGTCGGCTTGGCGGTCACGAAATACACGCTGTGAATCCGGAGCTCCACTGGCACCGCTGGAGGTGGTGGTGGCGGCGGGTTGTTCACCGTCACCGAGTTTGAAGCCGAGGCGGTCAAGCCACGGGAGTCGGTACAGGTTGCGGACACCGTTGCCGTACCTGCGGAAGCGCCGGTAGTGCTGAGCGTCGCGGTGTTGCCGCTGCCCGCTACGCTACCCGCACTAGAGGTCCAGTTACCCACCACGACGGTCGCGTTGTCAGGACTGGTACACGAGCAGGTGATGGTCGACGACGTTCCGATTTCCACCGTCGCCGGATTCGCCGAGCAGGAAATCTGCGGCGGATTCAGCGGCTTCACGGTGAAGTTTGAGGTGCAACTGGCCGTGCCGTTCTTCTTGGACCTGGCATCGGTCACGGTGGCGGTGACAGTGTAGCCGCCGGGCGCCGCGCCGGCGGTGTCGATGGAAGCGCCGGTATCTTTCCCTTGGATCTTCCCACCACTGCTGGCCCAGGTGTAGGCCAGCGTGTGCTTCGGATTGAAGTTGCTGGCGGAAACGGTGGCATGCACCGGCTCACCCACCAGAACTTCGCTGTGGTCGATGGAGCAGGCCGCCGCCACCGGGACCTCGGCCTCTCCTCCAAAGTTGAACACCAGACCGGTGGTCAGCCGGACGCCATTGAAAGTCTGACGCCGCAACGAGGAATCGGACGGCGGCACATTGGCGGAAAAGTTTACGCGCTCCAACTGGTAGTCGGCTTCAAACAGGCGGATCGAGACCTGCTTCCAGAATTTAAGATCCATACCGCCGCCAAGAACCGCAGCGATCCCGCTGGTGCCTTGGTTAAAGTTCGAATTGAACCGGTCGACTCCGAGCAGCGTGTGCACGAAAAAGTTCACGCCCTCGCCGCGATAGGTGAGCTTCGGCCCCACCGTGAACGCGTTGTTCAGGTAGCCGTTCTCCCAGTTTCCGCCCCAGTTGCCTTCGAGCGACAGATTATTGGTGAAGTTGTAGGACACATTGGTCCCCAACCCCTTCGGCGAAGAGGGCGCCTTGAGCGCCAACGGCGGTGTGCTGTTGTCGGGAATGTTGCCGCCCGGGTTCCACCACTGATAGCCAATGAACCACTCCACCTTGGGCACCGTATCGTCCGACTGTGCGTTCAGCAAAGTCGGCGACGCAATCAGAACGATGGCCAGGACGAGCGCGACGCTCGCGCATCTCCGGTAAGTCTGTTGACAAAGTAACATTGAGCTCCTCCGAATCAAGTCCACTACAAGTTATTTAATAGAACTGGAATCAATAAAGCCTTACGGCAAGCACGGATAGGGTGCAACTGGGAACACCGAATTCTACAGCAACCGGGCATCTTTGCAAAATAGAAGAATTAGTGGCGGACGTATTTAAAGCCACAAGCGCCCCCGCGCCGCATCTCAAATTGATATGCCGCACTCCGGGCCGGGTTGCGGGGCGGCGCGCTTCCCTGAATAATGCTGATTGGGCCCAAGGCTAGGAAGATCACAGGAATATGACACAGGAACGCGTGCTGATTGTCGAAGACGAAGAGAACGAACGCACCGGGCTGGCCGAACTGGTCTCGGGATGGGGCTATCGCACCGACACCGCGGCCGACGGCGTGGAAGCTCTGGAAAAAATCTCCGCCTTTGCCCCGTCCATTGTAATTACCGACGTCAAGATGCCACGCATGGGCGGCATGGAACTGGTGGAACGCTTGGCCGACATGGCACAGTCGATCGCGGTGGTGATGGTCACGGCCCAGAAGGCAACCGACACCGCGTTTCACGCTGGCCGCCTGGGCGTGCAGGACTATATCGAGAAGCCCATCGACTTTCGGCGGTTGCGCTCCATCCTCACCAACATCGGGGAGATCCTGAACACCCGCACCGAAAACGAATCGTTGCGCCGCCGCTTGCGCGACAAAGGAGCGCTCGGGTTGCTGGTCGGCGCGTCCGCTCAAATGCAGGAAATCTTCCGGCTGATCGAGTTGGTAGCTCCGAGCACGGCCTCGGTGTTGATCACCGGGGCGAGCGGAACCGGCAAGGAATTGGTGGCGCGCACCATCCACGATCTGAGTCCGCGGCGCAACAAACCTTTCTTCCCGATTAATTGTGCGGCCATTCCCGAGACGCTGATCGAGAGCGAAATTTTTGGCCACGAAAAAGGAGCATTCACCGGCGCGCTGGAACGCCGTACCGGCTGCTTCGAACTGGCCGAAGGCGGCACGCTGCTGCTCGACGAGATTGGCGAGATGCCGGTGGGTACGCAGGCCAAGCTGCTGCGCGTGCTCGAAGACCACAAACTGCGGCGGCTCGGCAGCAAAGTAGAAACTTCGGTGGATGTGCGCGTGCTCGCCGCCACCAACAAAGTTCCGGACGATGCCGTTGCCAATGGAGAACTGCGCGAGGATCTTTATTACCGGCTCAACGTCTTCAATATTCATATGCCGGCGCTGCGCGAGCATAAAGAAGATATTCGCGACCTAGTTGAAAGCCTGCTCAAGGATATGAACCAGAAGCACAATCGCAACGTGGCGCACGTGAGCGAGGCCGTGCTCAATATTTTCCAGACCTACTCGTGGCCCGGCAACGTACGCGAGTTGCGCAACACACTGGAACGCGCCGTAATCGTCTGCGAAAGCGGGTTGGTGGAAACCAAGCACTTGCCGCCGGGCTTTGGCCAGAGTGTGCGACAGGTGGTGAACGATCCCGATGCCGTGCACCTCGGCGTGGGCACAACCGTCGGGGAAGCGGAGAAGTTGCTCATCCTGAAAACTCTGCAGGCGACCAGCAACAACAAAACGCGAGCCGCCGAGATACTCGGCATCAGCCTGAAAACGCTGCACAACAAGCTGAAAGAGTATGGACGGCCCCAGGATGCGGTAATGGCTGCGGAGGAGTAAAAAGGGCAGGTCTCAGGTGTCAGGTCTTAGGTGTCAGCGAGCACCCTAAGATTTCCCTGAGACCTGACACCTGACACCTGCTTTTAGATGACTCGCAAATTCATCATCGTTTTCGTGATCACCACGCTGTTCACGGCGCTGGTGGTCGCCTTCTCATGGATTTACCTCTCGCAACTGTTGCGCCAGCGTCTGCTGTGGGCAGATGAAACCGCGTACCAGCTCACCAATGAACTGGAGTACGCCGCCTCTAAAGCGGTGCCCGATCTCACCAGCACGCGGGTTGACACCAACAATCCCAGGGCGCTGCGTGCCGCCATCACCAACTACTTGCAGACCGACGCCAATCTGAACGACATGCTGGAATCAGTGGTGGGAAATTCTCGCATCATCTACGATGCTGCCGTCATTGACCCGAGTGGAGTGGCGATTCTCAATACCAATCCCGCTCTGAATGGCAAGCCGGTTCCCGAGCGCCCCCCTTTGGCCGTGTTGCGCGATGCCGGCTTCCGACGCCAGTTGCGCCTGCTCTACGGTCCGGCCACCGTTTATGACGTAAGCATTGGCCTGGAACTCGATCGCCAGGCATTCGGCAGCGTTCGGGTAGGAGTGAACACGGTGTTTCTGCGCAACGAACTGACCCCGAACCTGCAGAAGGCGGTTTTCTTTTCAGTGGTCGCAATTTTTTGTTCACTGCTGCTGGCGGCGGTGGTTTCGAACGTCGCGCTCGGCCCTTTGAAGGCCATCGCCCGCAATCTTGACAGCGCGAGCGCGGGCGATCTGTTGTCTACCGAAGAGTCCGGTTCGGAGGACGAGGTTGGCCTGGTGTCGCTGAAAATCGCTCACCTCGGCCGCCAGATTCGCGACACCAACCAGATTTTTTCCGCGCTCAAAGACAACGTCGAGCAGGTCATGACCAAGTTGCAGGATGGGCTCATGCTGTTCACCCGCGATTCGCGGGTCGTGCTGGTGAGCGCCTCGGCGGAAAAGTTCCTGGGACGCCCGCGCCGCGAGATTCTGGGCCACAGCGCGGAAGAAATTTTTTCCGATGGAACGGTTTTGGGCGCGGTGGTTCTGCCCGCCTTCCAGAAACAGCGCCCGCTGGTGCAATACGAATTCGACGCTGCCGACGGCCGACGGGTGCAGGTGTCGCTCGACTTTATTCAGGAAAAGGGCACGCCGATCGGCGCGCTGCTCACCATGCGCGATGCCGAATCGGTGCGGCGCATCGAGGACGAGATCGAAATTTCGCGACGCCTTTCCGCCAGCGGACGCCTCACCCGGGGCGTGGCCCACGAAGTGAAGAACCCCATCAACGCCATTGTGCTGCACCTCCAGTTACTGCAAAACAAACTGCAGCAGGACGATCCCGAAACGCGCCGTCACATGGACATCATCGGCAATGAAATCCACCGTCTCGACCGCGTCGTACAAATCCTGGTGGACTTCACCCGTCCCCGCGATTTGCGCCTGGAAGACGCGGACCTGCGTAAGATTCTGGAGAGTGTATCGGCACTGGCCGCCCCCGACGCCAAGCGTCACGGCGTGCGCATCGTGCTGGAATTGCCCAACCGGCCCCTTTCGAACAAAGAAGTGCCTAACGAAGAACTGCCCAGCGAAAATGATGCGCTCCTGGTGCGAGTCGATTCCGATCTGATGAAGCAGGCGATTTTGAATCTCGTGCTGAACGGCGTGCAGTCCATGACCGCCGGAGGAACTCTCACTCTGAAAGCGCGGCGCGATGACGAAATGATTCTCGCCGAAGTCCTGGATCAGGGCTGCGGAATTCCGCCCGAAGCGCAGGAAAAAATCTTCGAACTTTATTTCACCACCAAGGAAGACAAAGGTGGCAGCGGAATCGGCCTGGCCCAAACCTACCAGATCATGCAGTGGCATTATGGCTCGGTGGAATTCGATTCCATCGTAGGAACCGGCACTACCTTCCGCCTGCGACTCCCGGCCGCGGTCGTGAAGCCCGATCGCCGGGAAGAGATGACGGCCTGAAAAACTCCGAAAACATTCTGTTTCGTATCAGGGCATCGCTTCAGCGATGCCGACACTCCGCGAAATCAGACGCCCCTTTAGAGGCCGGGCGGCGAACAGTAACTGAAGTTTTGCTGCTAATCGCGGTCACCGGAGCAGCGCTGTCAGCCGGTTCTCAACGAATGCCCGATGCAAGCCCAAGCATGGCGCATGCCGGATATTTAGGCTTCGACCGCAACGACTATCCCGGAGACTCGAACCTGAAGATTCTCCGCCGGACCTTCTCCTATTCCGGCTATTGGCTGAATAATCCGCCGGGAGCGAAAACAAATTCCTGGACCGGAAAGCGGAAGACCCTCCAAGATGCAGGCTTCGGCTTCCTGGTTCTGTTCAACGGCCGCACCTATGCGGAGATCAAAGCAGCCGGGGATGCCGTCCGATTGGGCAGTTCCGACGCTGCCGTGGCAATCTCGGCGGCGCGTGCGGAAGGATTTCTATCGCAGACCATCATCTTCCTCGACCAGGAACAAGGCGGACGTCTGCTTCCGGAGCAACGAGCCTATCTTCATGCCTGGGTCGATGCCGTGAATTCCGCGCAATTTCTAGCCGGTGTGTACTGCTCGGGAATAGCTGCCAAGGAAAGTTCACGCGTCTCCATCGTGACCGCGGAAGACATCCGCAAAAATGCAGCTGGACGAAAAATAAGCTATTGGGTGGTCAACGATTCCTGTCCGCCTTCGCCGGGATGCGCCGTTTCACGAAGGGATCTCGCGCCCGAGTCGAGCGGCATCCCCTTTGCGGAAGTCTGGCAATTTGCTCAGTCGCCCAGGCGAATGGATTTCGCCGGCGGCTGCCCCGCTACCTACAACTACAATAAGGATAGAAGTTGCTATCCACCCGGCGTAGTTTCCGGACCAAACCCCGCGCAACGACTGCCGATGGACCTCGATGTTGCAACTTCCAGTGATCCTTCTCACGGCAGAACTCGCGACTGATGTGAGCCGCGGACGCCCTCGAATCTGACTTCACTATTCATTCCCCTACGGGCGAGGCATCAACCACTTTGGCCGATGCCCCGCCGGGTTCTCGTTTTCCGTCAGACTTCCGTTAAACCAACAGTCTACTTCTTGGAAGGATGGGCTGGCTGCACCTTCTGCTGCAACTGCTGCTGCTGTTGTTGGTGCTTTTGCTGTAGTTGCTGCGTCTGTTGCTGATGCTTCTGCTCCAACTGCTGTTGTTTCGCTTGATCAGCACTCTGTTTCGCCTGCTGCTTGTGTTCCTGCTCCTGCTGCTGCTGGAGCTTCTCTCGTTCCTGATTCTGCTTCGTGACCAATTTGTCCTGCTGCTGCTGATACTTCTGGTCCTGCTTCGGATTGCCGGTGTTGGGTGCAGTTGGCCGTTCCACCGGCGGCAGGTCGTGAGGATGGACGGGGTTGCTGGCCTTTGCAACATTTCCGGCGCGACTTGGAGGAGTGTAAGATCCCCCAGCCTCTCTCGCAGGCACAACGTCGCGGTTGAATTCTCCCGGCCTCGCGGTCGCCGCGATCGCCGGCTTGCCCATGTTCATCGAAGCGCGCATCTGCGGGTTACCGCGCGCCGCCTGTACATGTTGTGTTTGCGCCGCAATCGGTCCGACGTGCCGCTCACGCGTCGCCGCCTCTTCTTCCGGCCGTGGACGCACGTCGATGCCACCATTGCCCCCGTTGAAGCTGACATGGTTCACCGTCTCGTGGATTACAGTCGTGTTGTAAACGTTGTGAATCACCTCGACGTTCACGTTGAGCACGGCACGGTTGTAGAAAAAGTGTCCGCCGTCCCAACGCCCGCCTTCAAATCCCAAACCAAAATAGCCAAAGCCGTAATTGATCCCGCCGTAGAAACCGACGTGCGGACCCCAGTAGCCGTCATAGAAAACAAACCGGTCGCCGCCCCAACCCCAATACCCAGGCGTCCACAAAAAACCAACTTCCGGCGCCATCACCCAGGTTCCCGGCACCCAGTAATAATCGTCGATGTCGTAGTCGTAGGCCCAGTAGCCGGGTGTCCAAAGATAACCATCGCCCGGACAGATAGGCTGTTCATAAACCGCCAACGGGGGTGGCCCGACCGTAATCAAGACGCCCACGCCGGCGTGCGCCGAAGCTACCGACATCGACAGCACAAATAGCGCGAATAACAGCGTACGAATGAATCGGATATGCATGGTAATTCCTCTGGCCATCATCCCTCGTTTGCCCGGTCCTGCTGCTACGGCTGCGGGTTTCGTGGATTGATGGCGAGATTGCAGGGCCCGCAAAACATTCTTGAAGTCGACCGGGTGCGGCTGCCCGGTGCAGAGGTTAACGTCACATCCAGATTCGAAACAGCGTTCGACAAAAGATCATACTGCATCTATTGGTCGCAGTCTCTCCGCGCGTGCGGTCGATTCGCGCGTACGGTCTATTTCTGATTGTGACTCTGATTTTCTGGTTTCGGATTCTCGGGCGCTTGTTCCCGGGCTTGCTGCGTGCGGCCTCGATGACTGATTTCTCCTACCGCTCGCAGGAAGGGCGCTGCCGGAGCCGGCGCGGCAATCTCTCCCAGCAGGATTCTCTTGAAAGGAAAGTCGTTGCCATAGATTGCCACCGTGGCGTCAGCATCCTGTTCCACCACTGCGCCTTCCAGAGTCAGTCCGGCGAAGATGCCCCGCGACCGGGAGTAGGTCAGAAATTCCGTGTTCAGCTCCCAGTCCGTGCCCGCCGAGGCATGGCGTCCCACCGGCCCAGCCGCCGCGGACCCTTCGCCCGTGACCTCAAACTTGCTCGAAAGCAAATGTCGCAGACCGTTGTCGTTCATCACCAGCATCACCAGATCCACGCCCTCCGCGCCGATCTGCAGGCCCCAGCTTCCTCCGCTGACGCTGATGAAGGCGGGGGCGCTCCATCCGGAGCTGGTGCGACACGCCGCAACTCCGCGGCCGTGCTTGGCGCCAAAGACGAAGCCTGCCTTGACCAGATGCGGAATCACCACGATGCAGTGGGCGTTCTTCACTACTTCTTCCGGGATGCCCTTATCGGGAGCCGCGGCGATTTCCTTGAGAACGTCGGCGGAATTCTGCAAACGCTCGGTTGCGTTCTCGCGGGTCGAGGCCACCGCGAAATTTCCCAGCAACGCTGCCAGACTGAATACCGCTAGAACAAAATGTCGTTTCATTTCTGCTCCTTTGCGAAAAAAGAATTTTGATTTCTTTACGGCTGCAAAATGGCCCGGGGAGCTCGGCCTTCAACCTCGAGGAAAGCATCGGCTGACGCACGCACGCGACATACGAACCGACCGAACTCCAGCATCCACCGCATGAGCAACACAGCGAGAATCGTCGCCACCACTGTCGTCATGGCGATCAGCGCGAATGCGAAGATCATGGAGAACATAAACACCATAGTCTCAACCGGAATAGAGCACGCAGTTTGCCAGAACGGAAAAACCCCTTTTTCTACTGCAACATACCTCGCCATTAGGCGGCGCAGCAGCGTGCCGCACCACGCGCTGGAATGTAAATTCTACGCAGCCGCAATTCCGATGGACGGAGGCAAACGAGCGCGAGAGTTGCTCATTTCATCATTAATCATTGCATTGAGGGGGGCGCTGCTGATCCGTGCTATCGCTGCAGGTCAACGGTCTGGGCGAGACGGAAGCTGAGTCGGCGATCGACGCCGAAAACGATATTTCGATCTTTCTGGCTCGCGCCAGAAGACGTACCGATAGCCGGATTTCGTTCCTCGCGCGAGCCGCCTTTGGCGAAGATGCTGGAGGTCTCGATCATCACCGTCCGATCGTCAACCTTCAAGCTCACCAGCACGATGCGCAGATAGCCTGGTTCCAGCGAACTTCCAGGCGAACTTCCCATCGAACTCCCGCGAGAACCGGCCGCGGGCTTGGCTTCCAGCACGCGCCCGCTCGCGGACGTGCCGGGCTCGACCAGCGTCTGGCCGTCGACCACAACCGGCTCGTCGATGGTTGCGCTGAACGTGTCTCCCGCATGCGACGACGCGCTCGAAAGCGCGCTCTGGAGGCGAATCGGGATAGGCGTTCCCTCGGGCAGTTTCGTGGTGGATGGAAGGATCGACTGGCTGGGCGAAATTCCCCTCGACTGCGGCTGGCGATCGAAAGGCAGCTTTTGCGAATCGCCCGAGTTCGAAGCGTTGTCAGCCGGCGGACGGCCGCAAGCGCAGATGATGCCCAGCGCCAGCAGGATCACGGCGATGCGATAGGGACGGCAGGGCATGGGCTTCCCTGCTGAACGATAATTGCGATTGCTAATCATCATGTTCAATATTCCTGAAAATTCGAGGAATCCTATCGGAAACGGCGCCCCTATCGGCTATTCAGGCAGGCCCATGCGCCGCAGCAGATCGGCAAATCTGGGATCACCGCGGAGATTCCTGAAAGTAGGATCGCATTTCAGCAACGCGATATCCTCGCCGTCGCGTTCCGCGTATGCTTTGTCGAGCCATTCAAAAGCATTGTCTTTGTCGCCTGCTCGCGCGTAAGAAGCGGCCACAACGCTGGCCGCCACAAACCCGCCCCTCCGTTGCTTCAGTACCTGGAGGGTCAAGTCGAGATTCTTTTGCCAGAACCCCTTTCCCCCTCCTGTTTTGAGTGCGTGCAGCATGGTGGTCGCCTCCGCGGCCGCGTCCTCTGGACTGGAACCACCCAGCAATTCGCTTTTCTCGTTCTCCTTAATTGCTTCCTCGTATTTTCCCATCTCCGCCAGAAGGAGCGAAAAGTACTCGTGGGCGAGTGGAAAGGTGGGATCCATCGCGATGGTGCGCTGGAATTGTTGATAGGCCTTTTCGTAGTCCCCGGCAAACATATAGGTCATGCCCATGAAGTTGTTAATCGGCAACGACAAGGGGTCCAGTTCCAGCGCCTTCTTGTTTTCGGCGATGGCTTCCGAGCTTCGACCCATAGGAGAGAGGTAGCAATTGGAATAAAAGAGATGGGCGTAGGCAGAGTTCGGATTGACTTCGATAGCTTTCAGAAATTCTCTTTGTGCCCTGGGGAAGTCAAACTCGTAATGCGACAATTCCATGCCCAGGGCAGCATGCGCCTCCGCCAGCGAAGGATCCAGCTCCAAGGCTTTGGTGGCTGCCGCTTTGGCCTCAGGAAGGCTGTCCTTCGGCGAGTAGACGCCCATAATATTGCCGATATTGTAGGCATCGGCCAGGCCCACGTATGCCAGGGCGAAATTCGGGTCTTTGGAGGTGGCCTTCAGGAGGTACCCAATGCTCTCTTTTATGGCGGCGGGATTTCTCTGGTTCCAGTAGAAGCGGCCTTTCAAGTAGAGGTCGTAGGCCTCCGGGTCAATCGCGCGCATCTTGGATAGCTCGATCTGCTTTTGCGGTGTGAGATTCACCTGCACCTGTTGAGCGATAGCTCTTCCCAATTCACTCTCGATCCCCAGCAAGTCATGCAGCTCGCGCTCATAATTCTGCGCCCAAAGATGAGTTTGGTCGCTCACCCGAATTAGCTGCGCGCTGACGCGAGCCTCTCCGCCTTCACGTCGCACGCTTCCTTCTAGAACGTAGTCAACCCCCAGTTCATGCCCGATCTGGCTCACGGTCTTGTCGGTGTGCTTATACGCCATCGCGGAGGTGCGAGCGATGACGCCCAAATGTTCAGGGCTCAGTTGGCCCAGGTCAGTAATCGTCTCTTCCGTCAGGCCATCGCTGAAGTACTCTTGCCCCGGATCGTTGCTCATATTCTGGAAAGGCAGCACCGCCAGCATCACTCGCTTCTGGGCCAGGGATTTCGAGGACGCATTCGGGGATGAATGTCGCAGCGCTGTGTATGCGACGCCCGCCAGAATCAGGAGTAAAGCAGCCGCCGGCCACGCCAGAACTGGCCAGTAGCCTTTCCCTGGCCGATCACCAAGCACATCGGCGGTTGTGTCTGCCACCGCAGCGGTTTCCGAAGATTGAACGGCTGCCTCGACGCCTTCCGCGACAGGAGCGATCAGGCGATACCCGCGACGAGGAAGCGTCTCTACAAATCGTGGGTTCTCCGCAGAATCGCCGAAGGCCACCCGCAGTTTCCGGATAGCGGTATTCAGGCCTTCATCGAAACCTACATAGGTATCGGACGGCCATAGCCGCGCCTGCAACTCCTCGCGGCTGACTATTTCTCCGGGACGCTCCAGCAGCATGACCAGAACCCGAAAAGGCTGTTCCTGCAAGGGCACTTTTCGGCCTTCTCTATGGACTTCGGCGGAGCCAAAGTCAACTTCGAAGAGTCCGATGCGAACACGGCGGCTGGAACTGGCGGGTGCTTCCATACTCTCAACCCGGGGCGAGATGATTTTATCCCAGTACTTCAGTTCAGGGAACTCGATAACTCCTTCAGAGAGTTTCTCTTAGCAAGTCAGAAACGATTTATCGCGGGTCAATTGACCGGGCTCGAGCCGCGCGATATGAGAACACACACTTCGGCAGTAGCTCCGCGATGAGCCGGGACGCGCTGACGAAAATAAGAAATCAAGATGAGGAGAGGCTTATGAACAAGAAACAAGTGGTGCATGCAGCCGCGCTAGTTCTGCTGATGCTTGGGGCTTTGCGGTCAGGATACGCACAAAGTGACTCCGTTTCCTGCAACAACAAACTGATCGCCGGCAACTATGCATTCACCGTCCAAGGCGCCAAGTTGGCCGGACCGGGCCCCACTGGCCCACAGGTCGGTGTGGCGATGACGCAATATGATGGCAAGGGCAACTTCACCCAAATCGACACGGTGACGATTAACGGTGAGGTCGTCGCTGATTTCACCCACCCTCCAGCCACCGGCACTTACACGGTGAACTCCGATTGCACCGGCACCTTCACCATCAACTTCACCGATGGACGGCCGACGGTGGTCGCAAACTTCGTCGTGGTCGCGAATGGTTCGGAAATTGACGCTGTGGTGATCAGTGCGGGGGGAAACCAGGGGATCCTTGCCACCAGCAGCATCGGAAAGCGACGCTTCCTTTGGCACTAGGCTGCTGATCGGAGGGCGGGTAGTCGAGCCGATTCGCGACCACCTGAATTCAGACGCCCGCCTCGCTTAGCAGGCTATTCTTTCGCCTCCGCCGGGGCCACTCATTTCTCACTTCGTTTCCACGCCTTGTGCCGTGGGCTTCATTCTTAAGCTGCGGAGCGGCTATTCTTGTTGCGGAAGTCAGCGGCAGTTCACGAACCGCGGACCACAGCAGGAGCGTCCCGTGAAAACGACCTTGAAGCGCTACGCGCGCACGTTTTTGAATATCTGGCCGCCGTTCCTCGGCGCCGGAATCCGCATCACGCGCCTCGCCTCCGACTGGAAAGCGGTTGACGTGGAGATGAAGCTGCGCTGGTGGAACTCGAACTACGTTGGCACCCACTACGGCGGTTCGCTGTACTCCATGGCCGATCCTTTCTTTATGGTTATGCTCATCGAGAATTTGGGCAAGGATTACATCGTCTGGGACAAGGCAGCCAGCATCCGCTTCAAGAAGCCGGGACGCGGAAAGGTTACCGCCAGCTTCCGGCTGTCCGAAGAGGAGATCGGCGAGATCAGGCACGCTCTCGATTCCCAGCCGAAGATCGAGCGCGTGTTCACAGTTGAGGTCAAGAACGAATCCGGGGAAGTCGTTGCCGAGGTTGAGAAGTTGCTGCACATCCGAAAGAAAAACCCCGCATGAGTCCGAGTTTTCTGGAAGCCTGCGGTATCGGTGCTGCACTTGCCTTTGGGTGGCGCAGCGGTTCACCGCTGCGATAACTGACTTGTTTTAAGAGTCGGCTTTAGCCACTGAGGGTAAGACTGCGACGTGGAGGCTACCTCTTCAGCAGCCCGCCAGCAACGCCTGTGCTCGCTCCCGCAGGTCCCGAGATGGGTCGCTTCCGCTCGCCATATTGGCATTCCTTCAGGAATCGCCACCCGGATTCATCACAAATTTGCTGTGATGGCTCGCACTTATCGGTAATCGGTTTCGCACTACACTTTTCCCAATCAGGGTTGTCGCGGTTCATTCGCGGAAAAAGTTGCGCTTACTTCTTCCCAACATGGAATCGGAGCAAGGTCCCAGGAACGGTATCGCCATGAACGTTGTGACCCAATTCCCGTCAGCACGCGATTACGGGCGCGACCTGCGTTTCCAGGCGATGTTTGAAGGGGCCGCGATCGGAATCGCCATTTGCCACCTCGATGGCCGGATTCTGGAAGCGAATCCCGCACTCGGCAGAATGCTCGGCTACAGCCCCACGGAACTGACCGGCGCGCGCGATGCTGAGCTCTTTCCCGGACTTCATCCCGAGCTTCATCGCGAACCTCATCCGGGAATTGGCCCTGAACTTTATCCCGTCGATTTTGCTCCCAACGCCAACGAGAGATCGCTGCGCGAGCTGATGCGGGGCGAGCGCGGCTTTTTCGAGATCGAAAAACGCTACCGCCGCAAAGACGGTTCCGAACTCTGGGGACATCTGACGGTATCGCTCGGCCGTGACCCTCGCCGCCAGCCCGCCTTCCTGATCGCCATGCTGGCGGATGCGACCGAGCGCAAGCGGGTGGAAGAACATCTGCGCGAAGCCGAGAAGATGGAAGCCATCGGGCGCCTGGCTGGAGGCATCGCCCACGACTTCAATAACCTGCTCACCGGCATTCTGCTCTACTGCGACCTGCTGATCGCTGGATTGAAGAGCGGCGTATTAAATCGTGCTGTGGAGAGCAGTGGTTCAGAGAACAAGAACAATGGATGGGAGCCGAGCGAATTGTGCCAGCACGTCGAAGAAGTCCGTCTGGCGGGCGAGCAAGGCGCGGCGCTGACCCAGCAACTCCTGGCGATCGCACGCAAACAAGCCGCCGAACCGCGCCTCATCCTGATCAACGAAGTTGTGGCGTCCACTAAGAATCTGTTGCAACGGCTGATTGGCGAACAGATTGAATTGGTGCTAAGGCTCGACGACGCTCTCGACCCTTGCCCCGGCGCCGGCCCCGGACGTGTGCTCGCCGATCCGGCCCAGTTGCGGCAAATCCTGTTGAACCTGGTGCTGAACGCGCGCGATGCCATGCCCCTCGGCGGAAAGATCAGTTTGAGCACGCGGGCTACGGAATTTCCCGGCGCGGCAACTCCCGGAGACGCTGCGCCCCGGCTTCCCCGCCGCGCCATTTCGCTCGCCGTGAAAGACAACGGCTGCGGCATGGATGCGGAAACTCGCGCCCGCCTCTTCGAGCCCTTCTTCACCACCAAGAATCCAGGAGAAGGAACCGGCCTGGGTCTGGCGACGGTCGAGCGCATCGTCAGTGAAGCCGGCGGAAGCATCCAGGTGGAGAGCGAACTGGGACGCGGCACCTCGATCGAAGTGTTTTTTCCGGCGATCGAGTCTTCGGCCGGAGAGTCCTCGATCAAGCAGCTTTCGACTGCGGTGCGGGCGGCCGAGGTGTCATCGAGTCCGGCAAGCCCGCTCCTGGCGCAGCTGTTCGCGAGTGGGGCCGTTCCTGAAATCGTCGGTAAGACGATCTTACTGGTAGATGACCATCCCGCCGCCCGCAAATCCATGCAGCGCTTCCTGCTGGATGCCGGTTACCGGATCCTCTGCCTCCAATGGCCAGGAAGCGCTGAAAGTCTTCGCCGAAGATTCCAGCGCCGCCGACCTGCTGATCGCCGATTGCAGAATGCCGGGGATGAACGGCCATGAGCTCGCAGAAACCTTGCTGCGGCAGAAGCCGGACCTGAAAGTTCTATTGATTTCCGGCTACCAGGACGCGCCCGTCGGATCCGCAGCCGGCGCGGTTGCCCTGATTCGCAAACCATTCTCCGGAAGAACTCTGATCGAACGTGTGGTTGAAGTACTGCAATCGTAACGCACAGGGAGATTCGTAATGTTCACAGCCTCAAACGCTGCCGTCCTCAATCACAGCCATACTCAGACTCAGAACCATCCCCTGCAAATTGAGGGAGCGAATTTTCTGAACCTTCTGATCGTGGACGATGACCGCGCCATCCGCGACTCCTGCCGCGAGGTGGTGCAGGCGCTTGGATTCAACACCCAGGTGGCAGAGTCCCCCGAACAGGCCTACCGCCTGCTCGACAGCTCGAGCACCGACGCCGTGCTCCTCGACTTGCGCATGCCCAGCGCAGGCGGCCTGGAAGCACTGCATGCCATCAAGAAGCATCGCGCTGACGCGCTGGTCATCGTGGTCACCGGCTGCGGCACGGTGCAGTCGGCCGTACAGGCGATGAAGGACGGCGCCTACGACTACGTCACCAAACCCTTCAGCATGGAAGAACTCCGTCTTCTGCTGGAGCGCGTGGCAGGGCATCTGCGCCTGAAGACGGAGAGCCGCGCGCTGCGCGAAACCATCAAGTCGCGGCAAGGCTTCGGCAACCTCATCGGCCGCGCGCCGGAGATGGAGAAGCTCTACCGCATCATCGCCAAAGCCGGCCAGAGCGTGCATCCCGTGCTGATTCTGGGTGAGAGCGGCACGGGCAAGGAACTGGTCGCGAAGTCCATCCACTTCGCCGGCCTTTACCGCAACAAGCCGTTCATTCCCGTCGACTGCGGCTCGCTGGTTCCGACCTTGATCGAAAGCGAACTGTTCGGCCACGTGCGCGGCGCCTTCACCGGCGCCACCAATCCGAAGGACGGACTGCTCGCCATCGCCGACGGCGGCACCGTATTTCTCGACGAGATTGGCGAGTTGACCGTCGACTTGCAGGCGAAGCTGTTGCGCGCGATTCAAGAGAAAGAGATTCGTCCAGTCGGCAGCGTGAAGCGCGTCCCCATCAACGTGAGAATTCTAGCCGCCACCAATCGCGACCTGGAACGCGCCGTGACTGAGGGCACGTTCCGCCGCGATCTTTTTTCCCGGCTCAACGTGTTGACGCTGCGGCTTCCCGCGTTGCGCGACCGCCGGCAAGACATCCCGCTGCTGGTCGCGCATGTCCTCGAGCGCATCGGGCGCGATGCAGGCATCGAAAAGACGATATCGGACGAGGCCATCAAAGCGCTGCTGAATTACGACTGGCCGGGCAACGTCAGAGAGTTGGAGAACGCGCTGGAGCGGGCGTGCGCTATCAGCAGCGCGAACGAAATCCAGCTGCGCGATCTTCCCACCTATATCTACAGCGCGCCCAGCGACTTGATGGCCATGACCCATCCGGCCAATGGCATCGTGCCCATGGCGAAACTGGAGAAACAAACCATCCTGAATGCGCTCACGCAAGTGAACGGAGACAAGATGCTGGCCGCCCGACTGTTGGGAATCGGCAAGACCACCTTGTATCGCAAGCTCAAAGAATACGAGTCGGTGAATTTGTGATTCGTGATTGGTAATTGTTAATTGGTAATCGAAAAGCGCGCGGCTCCGCGTCACAATTACAAATTACAAATTGCCAATTACAAATCCCCCGTCCCAAAACCAACCTGCAGCACCAGGCGCGGGTGCCAGAACGGGAGTTCAGCCGAAGCCCAAGCGCGTAACTCATTTATTTTCAGAAAAAGACAAACGGCCAGGTAGTTGCCAATGATTCGGCATGATCCTTCTGGTGACGCCGAGCGAGCGGGCATCCGAGTGCGTCCGGGCGCTACATGCGGCGACCGGCGAGGAGGTCGTGGTTGCGGAAACTCTGGCTCGTGCCACCACATTGTTGCGGGTGGAATGTTACCTGGCGGTAGTGCTCGATCAGTATCTGCTCGAAGCCCAACCGAGCGAAGCCGCGACCATGCTTGAGCATCTGGGCGGTGCCATCTCCGTGCAGGTCAATCTGGCGATCAGCGCCATGGACCGTCTGGTGCGGGAGGTGCGGGAGGCCCTGCAGCGCCGCCAGCATGAGCAAGCCAGGGCCCGCCAAGCCGCGATCGGCAGGCTCCAATGTGAACTGAATGGCACGGTTACGGCGCTCCTGCTGTCGATTGAACTGGCTCTCGAAACCACCGGCCTGCCGGCGATGACCGCCGAAAGGCTCCGCGCGATTCACGAACTGGTAAAAAAGCTCTGGAAGCAATTAGAGACCACCGGCGTAACCGAAGAGGCCGAGCGGATTGCACACGTCTAAACGTCCCCGCCTTGCACGATGCGGAAAAAGTCGATGTCGCATTTGATTTTGGGTGGCGCAGCGGTTTACCGCTGCGGTCCAGACACTCAATCTCAGTCGGCTTTTAGCCGCTGAGGGGAGAGTGCGCGGAAACTCTTTCCGCAGCCTGTTCACGCATGCCGCAAATGCATCGGCATCAACGCGCCTTCAGACGCTGGATTCTCGAAATTAGAGTTTCGCCGCCGGTTCCCAGTCCTCTGAATCCATCTCAAACATTTACAAATCTTTGCCCAAAGTATTCGCAAGGCCAGCGACGGGCCTGCGTTCTTCAGCAAAGGAACGGAGGTTTGTAATGGAGAACCGAACGACCGTGTTTTACGTAGACGACAATCCCAAATCCAGCCGATTGCTCACCAGTGTTCTTGAAGCCTGCGGATTCCGAGTGATCACGAGAAATGACCCTATCGAGGCGCTCGCGCTTTGCCAGCGAACCTACTTTGATCTGGCGCTTCTCGACTACGAAATGCCCGCGATGTCGGGTTCAAAGTTGGCCCAGGAGATCAAGTACCTGGTCCCGGATGTTCCCGTGGTTCTGCTCTCTGGCCGCACGACTCTGCCGTCCACGGAACTGGCGTTCGTGGATGCTCACTTCGGTTTTGGAACCTCCCTCGACGATCTCCTGTGGACCATGCGGATATTGGTGCGACCAAAAGTGTTAACGATGAAGGATCAGCGCGCAGATCAGCGTGAGATGACCCGGTGGGCCGACTCAACCTGAAGAGAGAGGCATGGGTGCCCCACTCATCGCGTTCTTTTGTTCTTGGCGATGAGTGGGATGCCGCGAGACAGATATCTGGTAAATCGCTATTGGAAGGGCATGCCCCGCGGAAAAGCTCGGGTTACTGCCGCAGGGCCCACTTCCCTGTGCTGTCTGACTTATCGCGCGCTTGCGTATTAGTTTGCCACGACCCTAAGTAACGTGCCGCGTTACTAATAACAACCAACGGCCTTGCCGATAACTCCCCAGAGAGGTTATGCCGGCCTCATGGACTTGTTTAAACAAGTGCTTTCCTCTGATTTCATGCCGCACGGTTTCTGCTACCTATGGAATCCGCGAATCCTGTGGCTGCACGTGATCTCCGATGGCCTGATCGCGCTGGCGTATTACTGCATTCCCATGGTCGCTATCTATTTCATACGCAAGAATCGGGATTTCCCCTTCAGCGGCATCCTCTGGATGTTCGGGGGCTTCATCCTGGCTTGTGGCACAACTCATCTGATGGAAATCTGGAACGTCTGGCACGGCAACTACCTGCTGGCGGGCGTTATCAAGGCGATCACGGCGGCGATTTCGGTATTGACCGCGGCGATGCTGATCCCATTGGTTCCGAAGCTCGTTTCGCTGCCCGAACAAATCCACCTGCGGGAAAAGGAAATTGAGGAGATCGAGAGGGTCGACGCGGCGCTCAAAGAAAGCCTCGCTACGCGCGACGTTGCGATCAAGGAGCTTGCCGACCAGAAATTCGCTCTCGATCAGCACGCCATCGTCGCGGTCACCGACCTAGAGGGCACGATTACTTATGTCAACGAGAAATTCTGCGCGATCAGTAAGTATTCCAAGGACGAATTGATCGGCAAGAATCATCGCGTCCTGAATTGCGGCTACCACTCCAGGGATTTTTTTCGGCAGATGTACCGCGCAATTGCCAACGGGAAGGTTTGGCACGGCGAAATCAAGAACCGGGCTAAAGACGGATCGATCTACTGGGTAGACACCACCATCGTCCCTTTTATGGGGGCGAACGGCAGACCGCGCCAGTACGTCGCGATGCGCACGGATATAACGTATCGCCATCGCGCCGAGGAAGAGCACGGGGGCCTCGCGGCGGTGGGACAGGGCGTGCGGAAATGAGTGCTCCGGCCTTAGGCTGAAGTATTTCGCGTGTGTTTGACCCAGCTTTCCCACCACGATAGTATTGGTTCCAATGGCCAAGGTGCGCTACCACTACAACATCATGCTTCGACCCGAACCGGAGGGCGGCTACACTGCACTCGTCCCGGCTCTACCGGGCTGCGTCACCTATGGAAAAACTGTGGATGAAGCGCGAGAGATGGTCAAAGATGCGATCTCGGGCTATATCGCGAGCCTCCGTAAGCACAACGACCCCATCCCTACTGATGACAACACTTTGGTTGCCTCCTTGGATTTGGAGTACTCCCGCTAAACCGCCCACGTAGGGTGCGACGCTGATCTGTTTTCCACTCTTTTCCACCAGTTGTCTGCGGTTACCACTGGTTATCGCTCGGCTTGAGTTGGTATAACGGAAGAGGCGTATGTCAAAACTTCCTGCCGTTAGGCCCCGTCGAGTAATTCAGTTGCTTGAAAAGAGCGGTTTTATTTTAGATCATACGTCGGGCAGCCACTTCATTTTTTACAATCCTGTCTCGCGCCGGCGCCGTGGTGCCTCAGCACAATCGCGACTTGCCGAAGGGGACTCTGATGTCGTTGCTGCGAGAGGCGGGGTTTACGCGAGAAGAGTTGATTGACTTTCTTGCGGGGAAGTGACGCCGAGACCATGGGGAGAACTCCCTGATGCGTCCTTGCTAGGCGCCCAGGGTGCAGGGGTCCTTCGACTCCGCCGGGGCTTCACTTCATGGAGTCCCGGCCCCGCTCAGGTTGACACGCCGGATAGAGTGGCATTTGCTCGTTAGCCCGGACTAGATCGAGACGGGCTTAGGCTGCAGAAATCCCAAGAAAACTCTTCCCTCGGCACTGCCTTCCACCCTAAACTAGACGCAAGCAAGGCCCGAGGGTATTTCCCAGCCCTCGATTCCCCGGGGGTTCTGTGCGCGTACTGGTGACGGCTGACACGTTCAGCGGAGTTTGGACGTACTCGCGCGAACTGGTTTCGGGTCTGGTGACCCACGGCGCGCAAGTCACGCTTGTCAGCTTTGGAGAAATTCCTCTTCCTCATCAGACCGCTTGGATGGATGGGCTCCACGGCCTCGAATATCATCCCACCGCGTTTCGTCTCGACTGGATGCAGGAAGGTGTGCAGGACTTCCACGCGGCCCAGGATTATCTGTGCGCGATCGTTCGCGACACGCGTCCTGATTTTCTGCATTTGAATCAGCTCAGCTTTGGAGCGCTGCCGGTTCCGACTCCGCGCGTAGTGGTCGCGCACGGCGATGTGGTCACCTGGTGGTTGAGCATCCACGGGCACGAGCCCGCCGAGTCGGCATGGCTGAAGTGGTATCGCCAGACGATCGTCGCGGGCTTGAAGCGGGCCGAGGCCGTGGTCACCACTTCGCGCTGGATGGAAAAAATGCTGCGCGAGGCGTTCGGCAACAATAACGACAACGAATTCGAGGGGTACATCATTCCACCCGGACGCAATCCCATCTACTTCAATCCGTTTGTGACCAAGGAAGAATCGGTGCTGGCGATCGGGCGTCTGTGGGATACGGGAAAGCAGGTGGCGTTGCTCACCCAGCACAAGCACGCGTTGCCGGTCTGCATCGTGGGAGCGGACAATCCAATTCCCGCGCCGCCGGTGCCGATCCGCGCCGATGTGCGCGTCTCCACCGACGATCATGAGATTTCGGTGAAGGGAGCGCAGACTGAATCGCAGCTGCGCTCGCTCTACAGCAAGTCGACGATTTTTGCGGCGACCTCGCGCTACGAGCCTACCGGACTGGCGTCGATCGAGGCGGCGTTCTCGCGTTGTGCGATCGTGGCCAATGACATCGAAGTGTATCGCGAACTATGGGGCGACGCGGCTTTGTACTTCGAGCGCAATAACGCCGATAGCCTCAGCGAAGTGCTCGCGCAACTGGAGGCGGACCGCGAACTGACGCGTCTCTACGGGACACGAGCCTACAATCGGGCCCGCGAGCACTTCACCGCGCGACGGATGGTGGACGACTATCTGCGGCTCTACCGGCGGCTGCGCACTCCGAAGGTCGCTGTCGCTTGATGGCCGCCCCGCGCAAAATTAAAGCGAGAGTGCAGTCGAAATTGCGATCGAAAGTGCAATCGGGAGCGCAGGAGTCCGCTCGCGCAGCCTCGCCCGTTCTGATCGTGACCGGAGCCAGCCGAGGCATCGGCGCGGCCACTGCGCTGCTCGCCGCCCGGCGAGGTTTCGCGGTCTGCGTCAATTATCTAGGCGAGCAGGCGAAAGCCGCGGAGGTCGTCCGCGCCATCCAGCAAGAAAACGGACGCGCCCTAGCCGTGCAGGCCGACATCAGTTCCGAGCCTGACGTGGTGCGCCTCTTCGAGACGGTCGACCGTGAACTGGGCCCGCTCTCCAGTTTGGTGAATAACGCCGCTACCGTCGAGCGCCAGATTCGGCTCGACTCCATGGACGCAGCGCGCATCAACCGCATCTTTGCGATCAACGTCACCGGAACTTTTCTGTGCTGCCGCGAAGCCGTGCGGCGAATGTCCACGCGCTATGGCGGCCGGGGAGGAGCGATCGTCAACGTCTCTTCGGGTGCAGCGCGGGTGGGTTCGCCCGGCGAGTACATCGAGTATGCGGCAAGCAAGGGCGCCATCGATACGTTGACCATCGGTTTGGCGAAAGAAGTCGCGGAAGAAGGCATCCGCGTGAATGCAGTTCGGCCGGGGTTTATCTACACCGATTTGCACGCCAAAGGAGGGGAGCCAAACCGAATCGAGCGCGTTAAGACCTCGGTGCCCATGCAGCGCGGCGGCCAACCGGAAGAAGTCGCCGGGGCAATCCTATGGCTGCTTTCGAACGAAGCATCGTATGTGACCGGAGCGATTCTGGACGTCACGGGCGGGCGCTAGGCGGGCGTGAAGTTTGGCTGCCCGCCCGGCGTATGGCGGTCAGCAGGCAGGAATTCTGGTTCTTTCCTTTGCGTAGGGACAGCCGCCCTCGGCTGTCCGGCGGCGCGAAGCGCCGCCAGTTCTTGAAATGCGACGATGGACCAGCGAAAAACATGGCGAGCTGCGCTCGCCCGGACAGCCGAGGGCGGCTGTCTCTACTTTATTACTTGCCATGAGGCCAGGCATCGAAGAGCCTGGTGGCATTCACTGAGCCGAGTCCGGTAGCGAGATCGTAGCCGACTGTAGCTGGGTAAGCCGGTTCGCTGGCCGACGCGGACGTCGAAAGCTCTCCGATGATCTTGATGCCGTCCTCGTAGCAATCGTATGAGTTGCCCTTCCCGTTTTGGCCGCAGGGGATATCCATGTCGCCACGCGTGACATCATTAAAGATGCAGGAAGCAGCAGGCAGCTTGCCGGTGGTCCGACTGGCGTCGCAAGCTTTCGTTCCTTGCTTGGCAAACTGGGTTGCCGCTAGCGCGTAATACACGTAGTTGGCATTTCCCTGCCTGCCATATTTCTGATCGATCAAGGCCTGAATGCCAGCCATCGCCGGCGAAGCAAAGGATGTGCCCCCACCGCCCTCGAGCAGCGCGTCGTTCTTGGCGGTACAAGGCGCACCAAACTGGTTCGGATCTGACATGCACTCGACCAGGAAGCTTCCCCACACCCCGTTCGCAGCGAAGAGCGAAAGATCGGGCTGGTCGCGCAAACCATCGTCGGGAATTCCAGGGACACCGGTTTGCCACACAGGCTTAGGATTGCCCTGACAGGTTCCGCTGACCACTCCGGGGATAGACGGCTTGCCCGTGAAGCAAGTGCTGGGTCCGCCGCTGCCACTCACTGAAAATTTAAATTCCCTGCCGAGTTTCGTATTGCAGAATCCCGCGGGACCGTAGGATTGCGTGTAACCGCCGTTTACAGGATCGCTGTAGATGAGTTGGCTGGTACAGCCGTCATTCCAGGGAATCTCCGGAATATACGACAGCGCCGAAGCCTTCGTCTCGGGATCGTTGGTGGCGCTCCAGTAATCGCTGACGGGGATGCCGTTGACATCAGCGTTGTACTGAGCCATGAAGTCGGTGCCGCCCAGATCGACGGCGTAAGCGGAGGCCGTATTGTCGCCGCTGTTGATGCCAAGGTGGGAAGTGAAGCCCTCCACAGGAGAACACTCGTCGGCTCCGGTGTCTCCCTGCGCAATAAAGAAAGTCGTGCCCAGAGCGGTGGCAATTTGCGCTTCGCGATTCTCGAGCGCGATTTCGGTCTGGCCGGTGATGGTCTCGCATAGGCCATAACTGTCGGAGATGATGTCTGGCGGCTCGAGATCGAGGAGATTGAGGATGGCGAGGTCGAGGCCGGAGACGGTTTTAGAATTAGCGCACGCGGACAGCTCGATGTTGGCGTCGGGAGCGCTCGCGCTTGCCCACTCCACATCGAGGGCGGCCTCGATCTCGTCGCCGTTTTGACCCGGGTTGGTGCAGTTGGGATAAATCTGCTTGAAGTTGCCGTCCTTAAAATCCTTCAGACCGAATACGTCGCGGAAGGAGTTCCAATCGGATGCATGGAGGAGGTTGGAATCCTCAACCAGCGCAATGGTGACGCCTTTGCCGGTGAATCCACGCTGCCAGAGCGGCAACAGATTGTAGATAGTCGCGAAGTCGTAGGGGCTGACGGTATGGAAGGTTTGCCCCTGAATTTTGACGTTGAAGTGCGGATGCCACTCATGTGTAACCATGTCATAGGAGACGGGACCGAGCTGCATAGCCCGCGACTTGGGGAAAAAATCGTGGAGTGAAGCGACGCCCTCGATGGCAGGGCCGAGCGCTGCGGGGATCTGCGGATCGCGCATGTTGGCGATGTGCTTTTCGCCGTTCGGTAAAACCAGATTGTGAATATCGGTGTGGAACGTCTCGCGAATTTGCGCGGCGGTTCCGGCGAAATCGATGACCAAACCATTCTGGTAGACGCGATTGATGGAAAAGCCGTGTGATTCGAGCCAGCGCTGGATGGTATCCCGATCTTGCGGAGCAAGCCCGAAACGCTCGCCTAATTGTCGCGGAGTCAACCAGTGATGGTATTCAGCCGAATCCTGATGGTGCATTTCGTCAATCAGTTTTTCGAGGCGCGTTTCCGTTTCCGGTGCGGGCTTCAGCGTGAGCAGCAAATGATCGAAGATCAGGTTGTCGGCGACGGGGCCGCGATCGTTCTGGGTGCGCAGTGCCGCAGGAGTTGTGTTCCCGGTGAGCGTGACCAACTGGGACTCGTCAATCGGGCCGGTGAGCACGGACTTGGGACCGTCGGCGGGAGCCTGCAAGGGACCGGCAAAAGTCACACCGGAAAACAGAACAACAGAAGTCACGAGAAGAATAGAAGCGTAGCGGCGCATAGTCAGAACCTCCGGAAGCGGTGAACCTCAGCGGGTGCCAGCACGGCTCAGTGAGAACCACAGGCCGTGCAATCCGGCAATGCTAGCGGCTTTCGGCGGGTTCGGTCAAGGCGGAAGAGGGCGGGTTGACGAAGTTCCGGGCAGCCCCATGCTATACTTTTTAAGCATCTTTTCTGTGCGTCATCAGTAGACGGAGGACAGTATCGACAAACGCTTTATCCGCATGAACGAGCGTATCCGGGCACGAGAAATTCGCGTGATCGGCGACGAAGGGGAACAGATTGGCGTGATGCCTCCCTTCGAGGCGCTCAAAATGGCCCGCGAAAGAAACCTCGACTTGGTGGAGATTTCCCCAACCGCGCAACCTCCGGTTTGCCGCATCATGGACTATGGGAAATTCCTGTACCAGAACGAAAAGCGCGAGCGCGAAGCCAAGAAGAAACAGAAGACCATTACGGTCAAAGAAGTGAAGTTTCGTATCAACGTGGACGATCACGACTACGAAACCAAAAAGAATCATGTGTTGCGCTTTCTCGACGATGGAGACAAGGTGAAAGCGACCATCTTCTTCCGGGGACGCGAGATGACGCGGCAGAGCCTGGGCCGGCAGATTCTGGAACGTCTGATTAAGGACGTCGACCAGAGAGGGTTGGTGGAGTTCCGTCCACGGCAGGAAGGCAATACGCTGCACCTGATCCTGGCGCCCAATAAGAAGGAAGGCGGAGCGAAAGAAAAGCCGGCTCCTCCAAAGTCCGCACCACCTCCCGCGTCGCGAGGCGGCGCGCAGACAGCGTAGAGCAGCTATCAGCTGTCAGCTTTCAGCCATCAGTAAAATCTCATGGTGCGATCGCTGGGTAAGAAGCAGGTGGATGTTGCGCTGCTGACGATGTAACTGAGAGCTGACAACTGAAAGCTGAGAGCTATTTATGCCTAAACTAAAAACACACAAGGGCGCTGCCAAGCGTTTCAAAAAAACCGGGACGGGAAAGATCAAGCGGCACAAGGCGAACCTCCGCCACATCCTGACCTCCAAGTCCAAGAAACGCAAGAAACATCTGGGTAGTGCTGTGCTGGTAAGCGACGCAGACTTCAAAAAAGTGATGCGCATGATCCCGTACTAAACGGGAATGGAGCGACGGGCCCTGCAGCAAGCTCAGGGCAGGCTGCCCGTCCTTAACGAGTATGCAACCAAGTCTGCGGAGCGAAACGTACCGCAGCGGCGCGTGAAGAGGTCGGGCTTCAGAAATCCCGTAGGGTAGAAGCCTCCTTACCTCCAGCCGCCATACGAAATAAAAAAGGAGAACCGCAATGCCTCGTGTAAAACGCGGAACCAAACGCCGCGCCAAGCGCAAGAAGATTCTTGAGCGCGCCAGTGGATACTTCCTAACTAAGTCCAAACTTTACCGCTCGGCAAAAGAAGCCGTCGAGCGCGGGCTGAAGTTTGCCTACTCCGGCCGCAAGCAGAAGAAGCGCCAGTACCGGTCGATCTGGATCGTGCGTATCGGCGCCGCCGCCCGCCTGAACGGACTGAATTACAACCAGTTCATCAGCGGACTGAAGAAGGCCGGCGTGGAACTGGACCGCAAAATTCTGGCGGATTTGGCGGTGAACGATCCGGCGGGATTTGGCAGTCTGGCGGCGCAGGCGAAGAAGGCGCACGCAGCCGCCGCGTAGCAGTTAGTTTTCAGTCTCCATTTAATCCTGTCATCCTCAGCAAAGCGTAAGGACCACTACTCCCGCCACACTTTTTCGCACGAGTAGAGATCCCTAGCCCCGCTCGGGATCACAATCGTTATTGAGTAATGTTCGAAAGTAAGGTATTGCTCGAACGATGCCCTATACCGTCCCCCAACTGACCGACTTCTCGGCGACCGCGCTCGACGACGCAGTGCGCGAGCTTCTCGCTGCGCTGGAGCAAGAATCGGCAGCGGTCGGTTCCGAGAATGACTGGAAGGCATTTCGTGATCGCTGGATAGCACGCAAGAACGGCATTTTCACCCAAATCAATGATCTGTGGCTGAAAGCCGCGCCCGCAGCGAAGAAGCGCGACGTCGGGCAGCGCGTCAACGAACTCAAGCCGAAAGTCGAGCAGGCGGTGAATGGGACGTATGCCCGCCTATTGAGCGGAGCGCTGTTCAAAGGCCGATCTGTAGGACGCGCGAAAGTGCAGGACGCCCCTCTCCCGCGCAGCGACAAATCGGAGAGTCTGCAGGTCACCCCTCCCGATGTTCCCAGCCCCGTCGGCGCCGATTCCGACCCAGCCGAGGCCCCCCCAATCGTGGAAGAGAAGCCTCCGGAGATTAGCGAGCGGATTGCACTGCCAAAAGCCTTTATGGAGTGGGCTGAGCGAACGGGGCAGCCCCTCACCATCGACGAGGCTTTCAGCAAGGCCGAAGGCGTCGACATCACGCTGCCTGGCATTCGCCGCCCCATCGGCGCGGAGCATCCCGTCATCAAGACGATGAACGAGATGATTGGCGTATTCCGCAATCTGGGCTACTCGGTCGAAGTAGGTCCGGAGATCGAAACCGACTTCTATAATTTTGAGGCGCTGAATTTTCCACCGAATCACCCGGCACGTGACACCCAGGACACGTTGTTCATCGCCGGACAGGAATCGAAGCCGCTGCGCGATCGCCTGCTGCTGCGCACGCACACCTCGCCGGTGCAGATTCGCACCATGCAAAAGACGAAGCCGCCGGTGCGCGTCGTGTGTCCGGGCAAAGTTCACCGCAACGACGCGCTCGATGCGACGCACTCACCCATCTTTCACCAGATCGAAGGTCTGGCGGTCGACACCAACATCACGTTCTGCGACTTGAAAGGCACGCTCGACCACGCCATGAAAGCCATGTTCGGATCGAGCGTGAAGACGCGCTTCTATCCGTCGTTCTTCCCGTTTACCGAGCCCAGCGCCGACGTGCAGATCAGTTGCATTTTCTGCGATGGCAAGGGCGTGCGCGATGGCGCTCCCTGTCGGAACTGCAAGGCCAGCGGATGGATTGAGCTGCTGGGCTGCGGCATGGTCGATCCGAATGTGTACGGCTTCGTAGATTACGATCCGGCAAAAGTTTCTGGCTTTGCCTTCGGCATGGGTGTGGAACGAATTGCGATTCTGAAGTACGGCGTGGATGATATTCAGCTGTTCTTCCAGGGCGATGTGCGGTTCTTGGAGCAGTTTCTATGAAGCTCTCCCTGGGGTGGATAGGAGATTTTGTCGATCTGCCGGACTTCAGCAATCTGAAGAGCCTTGACAAGATTGTCGAAAGATTGACCATGGCCGGACTCGCCGTCGAAAGTTTCAGCGTCGACGTCACGGAAAATGGCGATGTTGATCCCGAACAGACTGTGCTCGATTTTGACATCACCACCAACCGTCCCGATGCCATGAACCATTACGGCGTGGCTCGAGAGATTTCGGCGCTTTACGATCTGCCGCTCAAACCGATCGCGCCGAAGCTGCCGCCGTCGCAAGGCAAGTCCGAGGTCACCATCGACATTCAGGAGCCGGGGCTGTGTCCGCGCTTCACGGCGCGCGAAATTCGCGACGTCACCATCAGGCCCTCGCTCCCAAACATTGCGAGCCGCCTGCAGTTGCTCGATCAACGGCCCATCAGCAACGCCGTGGATGCTACCAACTACGTTTTGTGGGAGAGTGGCAAACCGACGCACGTGTTCGATCTCGATCTGCTCGAAGGCGGCAGGCTGGTCATACGCAAAGCTGCCGACGGCGAAACGCTGAAGACGCTGGATGGCGTGGAGCGCAAGCTCACAACCGACGATCTGGTTGTTGCCGATGCGAAAAAACCCGTGGGGCTGGCCGGTGTAATGGGCGGCTTCGACACCATGATCACCGAGAAGACGAAGAACATCCTGATCGAATCCGCGTGGTGGGACCCGGTCACCGTGCGTCGTATGTCGAAACGGCACGGCATTCACACCGACGCTTCGCACCGTTTTGAGCGCGGCGCCGATTTTGAATCGACGGTCGTTTCGACCGACCGCGTCGCCGAGCTCATTCTTTCATCTTGTGGCGAATCCGGCGGCGGCACGCTTATCGGCGATGTGATCGACGTGATCGCCCGCAAGCTTGATCTTGCTCCGGTGGAGCTCGACCTGCGCGAAGTGCACCGAATCCTCGGCGAAAAACTCAGCGCGCTTGAAATCAACCGCATTCTGACTCGTCTTGGTTTCACGGTCCTTCCCGGCGGCGAAGATACTTACCTCGTCCACATCCCCAGCTGGCGGCTTGATGTCGAGCGCGAGATCGACATCATCGAAGAGCTGGCGCGGCTGCACGGCTACGACAAGTTCGCGAACACGCTTCCCAGCTACAGCGGCAAAGTTCGAGACCTGCCTGACGCGCACCAGGATGCGAGGATGCGCTCATCGCTCTTGGCGCTCGGGTACAACGAAGCTATTTCGCTCACATTTATTTCAAAAGAAGATGCCAGGCGCTTTTCGACCGCCGCCGAACTCGACCTCGCGAACCCGCTGAGCGACGAGGCTTCGGTGATGCGCACCTCGATGGTTCCGGGCATGCTCAACATGCTGGCTTACAACCTGAATCGCGGCAGCGACAATGTTCGCCTGTTCGAGGCTGGAAATGTGTTTGAAGCGTCGGGACCCGATGCATCGTCGCCGGGAAAGCCGCTGGAGCTGAAGCGTATCTCCGTGGGTGTGACCGGGGACGCGACGGGCACCGCGGATGCAGACGTAGTGCGCGGACTCGCTCCGGGAGCGGCGGCGCGTCCATTTTCGTTCTTTGACCTGAAGGGCGATGTCGAGAGCTTGCTCGCTCCTTTCAGCCATTGGACGCTCTACTACGATGCCCACACGGCCGACTATTATCATCCCGGACGTTCCGCTCGCGCCGTGCTGGATGGCGCTACCGTCGCGCAGTTTGGCCAGATTCATCCCGAAATGGCCGCGGCGCGCAAACTGCGGCAGGATGTTTTTGTGGCAGAAATCTATCTAGACCGCCTCTACCGGCACGATCTGCGCCACCCTCACTATGAAGCGCCACCGCGCTTCCCCGCGGTCGAGCGCGACTTCTCATTCACGTTTGCCGATGGCGTGGAGTTCGACAAAATTCGCCAGAGCGTTACTGGATTAGGCATCGGCGAACTGCGCAGTTTCGTTCCGGTAGAAATCTTCCGCGGCGAAAAAGTGGGCGCGGGCAAGTACTCGATTCTGATGCGAGCCAGATTCCAGTCCAGCGAGCGCACCCTGCGCGACGATGAGGTTGCGCAGTGGGCAGAGCAGATTGTGAAGGCGCTGGAAGGGCTCGGCGGAGTGCAGAGGGCCTAGGACTAACTGCTCGCAAATCTTCCTTTGGATCGTGGTGTAGTTGAGACCTCGACCTAGAATTGCTTTCCCGGTGTCTATTACCAATGTGAAGCGCTTGAAGCGACTAACGCGCTGGGCAATGATTGGAGTAGGTGCTATGGTGGCCGTCCTCCTACTGGCGCACCTGGTACTCCGTCCAAACGCAGAACGGGCCGACTCCGAGCAGTACATCGTTTATTCGGCGTATATCGAGCCCAACCTCACCGGAGACTCTCACGATTTGGGCAGCCCAAACGGACTCATTGTGATACACAGAAACACAATTATCTCAAACCAGTTCATCACCACAAGCAAGTTGAATCAATACAGTTTTCTCCTCGGATCATTGGGCCGCGCGAAAGCGGCAATTCCGCAACTTCGACGTTATGTTCTGTTTGAGTTCTTCATCGCCAATCTCTGCGACGAGCAGTTGGAAAGCCGGTTTCACCTCACTGCAAAATATGAATTTCCGACGGAGCGAGAGATGAATCTTTATCCAACGGACAAATTCATGCGGCGATTCCCACACAGCTACGGCTACTTAACGTTTTCACGCGTAGCCTTCAATCGCGACTTAACAGAAGCGTTCTTCTATACCGAACACGTTTGTGGTTTGTGTGGTGAGGGCAAGTACGTCTTTATGCGGAAGATCGACGGAAACTGGATTGTCGAAAGCACCGCCTCAACTTGGGTCTCGTAATGAGTGCAGCCCAACCCAAGCTAATCTTGTTGAAATACCGTGCTCAGCGGTTGGCCATGGTGCGGATCGTGCCCAATCCCAGCAATCGCTCGTCGGCTGTAACCAGCGTCAGGTCCAGAACCTCAGCGGTCGCGGCGAGAATGCGATCGGCGGGGTCCTGGTGCATGGAGAGCCGCCTCGCGGCCAACGCGATTTCGTGTGTAAGCGGGGCCTCGCGGGTTCCGGCGGTCGCTCGCGCCAGCCATGTCGAGAGGTCCCCGTCAATCTCGAATCTGCCTTTGTAATGCAACGTTAACGCCTCATAGGTGCTCATAGGCGAGAGCCAAAGTTCGTTTTCCTGGTCTTTGAGCTGAACCAAAACTCGTCTCCCAATCCGCCTGGGCTCGCTCAAACTCCATAACCAGATATGCGTGTCGAGCAGGAATCTCAATCGCGCAAAACCTCCCACTCATCCTGATCGGTTGCCGGAGAAACGATGTCGCCGGTTATCCTCATCGTGTTCTTCATCGACCCGATCCAAGCTTCGCGATCCACCACCGCCGTCGGCGGAACAACCTCGGCCACTGGCTTGCCAAACCGGGTGATCCGAATAGGCTTTTTCGTGGCGCGAACCTGTTCCAGCACAGCGAGGCACTTGGCTTTGAACTCCGAAATGGCGATTTCCTGCATGGCTCTAGTCCAGTGGTCATTATAATATACTATGGTCAATCTGATTGACCACTTTGCCTGAAAAACACCAACCACCGGGGCTAAAGCCCACCATGATCGTGCGGCTTACGCGGCCCTAAGGGGCCGCTCTTCCACAGTTGCTCTTCCACAGTGTCGCCCGCTGGACAGCCGAGGGCGGCTGTCCCTACGTGAGCATCTCTTATGCTAGCCTTACTTGCCATGACCCCAGTTTCGGCCCATCCCAAGCACTTTCTCTCCGACAAGGTTGAGCATTTTACCGAGTCCGTGATTCGCGAGATGACTCGGCAGGCGATGCAATATGACGCCGTCAACCTGGCGCAGGGGTTTCCCGATTTCTCCGCACCCGCCGAAATCAAGCGCGCCGCGCAGGAAGCCATCGCCGCCGATGTGAATCAATACGCCATCACCTGGGGCGCGAAGAGTCTGCGCAATGCCATCGCCCGGCAGATGCGGGAATATCAGGGGATCGAAGTCGATCCGGAAAAAGAAATCGTGGTGTGCTGCGGATCGACTGAAGCGATGATCGCCACGCTGCTGGCGGTGTGCAACAAGGGCGACGAAGTGGTGGTCTTCGAGCCCTTCTACGAGAATTACGGGCCGGACGCGGTTCTGAGCGGAGCCAAGCCGCGGTTTGTCAGCTTGCGCCCCCCACAAAAGGCGGGAGGCGAGTGGACGTTCGACGAACAGGAACTTCGCGAGGCTTTCCTACATAAAACCAGTCAATACCACACCAAGGCGATCATCGTGAACACGCCAAACAACCCAACCGGCAAGGTGTTCAGCCAGAAGGAACTGGAACTGATTCGCGACCTGTGCGTCGAGTACAACGTGCTCGCTATTACCGACGAAATCTACGAGCACATTCTTTACGATGGATCGGAGCACATTTCTCTCGCGAGCCTCGACGGCATGCGCGAACGCACCATCACTATTAACGGGCTCTCCAAAAGCTACAGCGTCACGGGATGGCGCGTGGGCTGGGCGGTTGCGCCGCCCGCAATCACAAACGCGATCCGCAAAGTGCACGACTTCCTGACCGTGGGCGCGCCCGCGCCCTTGCAGGAGGCTGGAGCGGCGGCGTTGAGTCTGCCTGCGAGCTACTACCGCGAACTGGCCGACCGCTACCGCACGCGCCGCGATCATCTGATTCCGGCGCTGGAGAAAGCTGGATTCCGCTGTTATCGTCCGCGGGGCGCGTATTACGTGATGACCGACATCAGCGCGTTCGGGTTTGCGAATGACGTGGAGTTCGCGGCTTACCTGGTGAAAGACGTCGGCATCGCGTGTGTGCCGGGATCAAGTTTCTACAAGCATCCGAAGGACGGATCCCAACAGGTACGTTTCGCCTTCTGCAAAAAGCCTGAGACACTGGACGAGGCAGCGCGACGGCTGGAAAAGCTGGCACGAAAGTAGCGTAAAATCCACAGCCAACTGCGCTATACTTCGCCTCAACGCTGACAATATTTTCCGAAAGCGAGTGGTGCCCATGTCTGTGAAGATGGCGGAAGAGGTATCTACCGAGGTTCCGGCTGAAGATTTTCAGGCGCTGGAAGACAAAGTTTACCGCACCATTGAGTTGTACAAGGCCGCCAAAGAAGCGCGAGCTACGGCCGAGCGCGATACGAAGCGGCTGCGTGAGCAACTCGAAGAGCGCGAAGAAGAAAACGAGTCCATGCGCCGCGAACTCGTGCAACTGCGCAAGGACCGCGAGGACATCCGAGCCCGGGTTGAAAAAATGCTGGGCCAGATGGAAAGCTTGACGCAAGAGCAGGCGGCAAGCTGACAGAGTAATGCGGGCAAATGGAGTGACATGGCCACTGCGAGTAAACAGCCTCCGACGGATGCGCTGGCTAAGGATGCGTTGACCAAGCCCGTTGCGGCCAAAGACGCGCCGTCCACCACTGCCGCTAACGGCGGTGGCAATGGCAGTGTTCGCGTCGAAATCTTCGACCAGGTTTACAACCTGCGGGGCTCCGACGCGGATTACATTCTGAAGCTGGCCGAGTACGTGGACGGCAAGATGCGTGCGGTATCGGAACAGACGGCCACGGTCGATTCGGTGCGGCTGGCCGTACTGGCAGCGTTGAACATCGCGGATGAATATCATCTGCTGAAGCGGCGGCTGGAGCCGTCCTCGCCGGACGCGCGGCAACGGGCCAGCAAATTGGCAACCGCGCTGGACGAAGTTCTAAAAGATGGCCGGCGCGCGGGCTGAGTGGTTGCGGACGCCCTGCCCCTAAAGGGGTTTCCATTTCGAGCGGCTTACAGTATCGCGCAAGCGATACCCTGATACGGAATTTGGATAATCGTTGGTAACCTCGCGTTCATCTTCCAAATACAGGCTGACGGACCTGTCAGCAAACCTCCTGCCATCTATTTTGCATTTTCCTCTTGCGAATCTCTTCGCGATTTCCTAGCATCCAAGGTGGAAGCCGACCTACGGAGTTGGTGCTGGTGGTAACCGATTTTTGAACCAATGCCGAATGAACGGGGACTCGACTCGCAAAAAGATCCTGTGTGCTATGTTCCGCCATGCGGAAAAGCCTAATGGGTCGCGGCGGGTTCCCACCGTCTGAGACGGGTTCATTCTCGGCCCACCACACGGCCCAGTGGGTCGGCTTTTTACTTCAGGTGTCAGGTCTCAGGTGTCAGGTCTCAGGAAAAGCGTTGTCGACCTAAGATTCGAGGTGCAATGCCCGACCGAGAAGATTCCCGAGAAGAGTGGGAAAAGGAGATAGTCGATGTGCAACATAGTGTTACTTTTCCTGAGGAACTGCGCAGTGCTCAGATCATCGCAAAGAAACTCTCTGCATCGCCTGCCCCAATCCAGGACTTTTCCCACCTCGTGCGGCTGTTCATCAGTGGCATTTTGCTAGTCGTAGGTTTTGTTGTCTTTTCCTCCGACAGTCCACACAAGATAGCACTCGGAGTCGCGGCTCTGGCGGCGAGCTGCTGCTTGGGAGTTGCGGCTTTTCGGTGGCCCCGCAAACGCGGCTAGCTGCGCATTTTTCCTGAGACCTGACACCTAACACCTGAGACCTTTCTCCTCTGCTAGACTCTCTTTAGAATTAGAATTCAAGCTTGCCGCTCGGAGCATCTAAGCTAACGTGTTTCCCAGACTTTTTCAGATTGGCAGTTTCTACCTGCCCACCTATGGTGTGCTGGTCGCCACGGGTGTGCTGATCGGAATGTGGATCAGCGTGCGCAATGGAGAGAAACAGGGAATCAATGGCGACGATGTGTGGAATCTCTCCATTCTCGTTGTCCTCGCCGGAATCATCGGGGCAAAGGTTCTATACGTCATCAACGACTGGAGCGCCTACGCGAACAACTGGCGGGAGATTTTCAGCCTCAACACGCTGCAGGCGGGAGGCGTATTTTCCGGCGGGCTGATTGCCGCGCTGCTCGCTGGGGTGTGGTACATGCGGCGTCATCACATGCCGGCGCTACGCACTATGGACGGCATTGCCCCCGGGCTGGCCCTTGGCCACGTCCTCGGACGCTTCGGCTGCTTCTCGGCCGGCTGCTGCTACGGCAAACCGACCAATCACTTCTGGGGCGTCATCTTCACCAACCCCTTGGCGCGTGACGTCAGCGGAACTCCGCTGGGCGTCAGAATTGAACCGACACAATTGATCGAAGCCGCCGCTGAGTTTTGTAATTTCCTGCTGCTCACATGGCTATTCAAGCGCAAACGGTTCGATGGGCAGATATTCGGCAGCTTCATGATCCTATACGGAATCGAACGCTACTTCATCGAGTTTCTGCGCGACGATCCCGGACGAGGTGAAGTCTTCGGCGGCCTCATGACGGGAACGCAGCTGATTTCGATTCTGCTGGTCATCGGTGGTGGACTGATCTGGTGGCTGAAGAGTGGAGCGCCGAAGAGAGTGCCGGCGCAGAACAGCGTTTAGTCAGCCTTCCCAATGCCCGAATTCCCCATCACTCTCGTCGTCTCTGCAAACGACGCAGGGCAGCGCCTGGACCAATATCTCGCCACGCAACTTTCCGAGGTTAATCACACAGAAGTAAGTCGAGCGCGCGTGCAGCAACTCATCGCGAAGGGTGAGGTGCTGATGAACGGGGCTGCGGCGAAGGCGTCCTTGCGGCTGAAGGGTACTGGCGACGAGCAGATCACAGTCGCCGGGCCGGCGATGGCTCCGCCGCTGCGTGCTATGGCGGAAAAGATTGCGCTCGACATCGTCTACGAAGATGACGACCTGGCGATCGTCAACAAGCCCGCGGGCATGATGGTGCATGCAGGCGCGGGAGCGACCGACGATGCGCGCAACCGCGGGACGCTGGTCAATGCGCTGCTGCATCACTTTGGAACGCTTTCCGCGGTCGGCGGCGAACTGCGTCCGGGGATCGTGCATCGTCTGGATCGAGCCACCAGCGGGCTGATGGTGGTGGCGAAGAACGACGAATCGCACCGGCGCCTGGCCAAGCAGTTCAGCGGGCGCGAGGTGCACAAGACCTACATTGCTCTGGTCCACGGCTGGCCGAAGCAGGATCGCGGCACGATTCAAAGCGCGATCAGCCGCCACTCTCAGCGCCGCACACGGATGACGACGCGAGGATTCGGTGGGCGCGAAGCGGTGACGCACTATGTTGTGCAGCGAAGGATTGACGCGCCCTACGGCAAGTTTGCGCTGGTCGAACTCAAGATCGAAACCGGACGCACGCACCAGATTCGCGTGCATATGTCTTCGCTCGGACATCCCGTGGTGGGTGACGCGCTCTATGGCGCGCCCGGCGAATTGCGCTCGCAGTCGAACAAACGGCGGTCGGCAGGCATGCCCGCGACGCTGACCCTGGATCGAAATTTTCTGCATTCGGCGGCGCTCGAGCTCACCCATCCGCGGACGAAGGAGTTGCTCAAGTTCTCCCGGCCGTTACCGAAGGAACTGGAGAGTTTGCTCGATAGCCTGGAGAATGCTCGACTAGAAGGTCCGCGGCTGGAACCTGCGTCCGGTAACGCGGGGTAGAGACGCGGCTTGCCGCGTCTGCTTCCCGATGGCTTCTGCCGCTGCCGACGGAGACGGGGCAAGCCCCGTCTCTACGGGGAATTCTGGGCATTGAGCGCGGAGCCGCGGTCTATAATTGAGGAAATCAGTCTCTTGATCAAATTGTCCCGATGAAATCGCGCATTTTTCTGCTTCTGGTCGCTTTTCTAGTACTGGCTGGCTCGCTCGTTGTCCAAGCGACGTCCCAGACGGCCACGCCCGCTCCCGCGCCGGCGGCGGCGCAGAATGCTCCCGAGAAAACGAGCGCTCCGCCTGACGACAAGACCCAGGCTCCCAAAGAGCAGGCTCCAGCGCAGCCGGAGAATCCACCTAAGTCGGATTCCGATGAGTCGGTCGCGACCATCCGCCATGAGGTCAACGAAGTTCGCGTGGTGTTCACCGTAACCGACCGGCATGGCCGCTACATAAAGGACCTGAAGAGCGACAACTTTAAAGTAATCGACGATCAAAAGCCAGCGGAGCTGCGCAGCTTCCGCAGCGAAACCGATCTGCCTCTGCAGGTAGGGTTACTGGTGGACGCGAGCAACTCGGTGCGCGACCGCTTCAAGTTCGAGCAGGAAGCGGCCATCGAATTTCTGAGCGCCATTATTCGTCCGCGCTATGACAGGGCATTCGTAGTCGGCTTCGACGCCACGCCCGAGGTTACACAGGATTTCACCGATAACACGGAGAACCTTTCGGCCGGCGTGCGCATGTTGCGGGCGGGTGGCGGCACCGCGATGTACGACGCGCTGTATTTTGCGTGCCGCGACAAGCTGTTGAAGCAGGAGCAGGTGGGACCGGTGCGCCGCGCCATCATTCTGCTGAGCGACGGCGATGACAACCTGAGCCACGTAACCCGCGAAGAAGCCATCGAAATGGCGGAGCGCGCGGAAGTGATTGTCTACACCATCAGCACCAACATCAGCGGTATGAAGGGCAAGGGCGACAAAGTGCTGGAGCGCATCGCGGAAGCGACGGGCGGCCGCGCGTTTTTCCCCTTCCAGATGCGCGACGTGTCGGACGCTTTTACCTCCATTCAGGAAGAGTTGCGCAGCCAGTACGCGGTGGCCTACAAGCCGGCAAATTTTGTCCCTGATGGCCGCTACCGCACGATCGAAATCCTGGCGCAGGATAAGGGTCTGAAGGTGCGCACCCGCAAAGGCTACTACGCTCCGAAGCAGTAGAGCAGTTCTCAGTTCTCAGTTCTCAGGGACAACTTCTATGCCCGGTTATTCTGGAACTCCTCTGGCGAAGAAACTGGGTATCAAGGACGGTTTTCGCGCTGCCCTGGTGCATGTGCCGGACGACGTGAAGACCGAACTTCGCGCCGCGCTCGGGAAATGCAGGATCCAATCGATCGGCGGGAACACCAGCCAAGATCTCGATTTCATTTTCTTCTTTGCCAAGTCGCGCGCGGGGCTGGAACTTGAACTGATGTCGGCGGCGAAGGCGTTGGCGCCAGCGGGCATGCTGTGGATCTCGTGGCCCAAGAAAAGTTCAGGCGTCCCGACCGACCTCACCGAAGATGTGATTCGCCAGCGCGGGCTTGATGCTGGCCTGGTGGACGTGAAAGTCTGCGCAGTCACCGACGTCTGGTCGGGATTGAAGTTCGTAATCCCGGTCAAGAATCGTCCGAAAGAGAAACAGCGACGCGCCTAGGCTTGGACGCGGCAAAGCCCCGTCGCCACACGGGCTCTAGTCTTCGTGGCCAGCCGTAGCGTAGTAGCCGCTGCGGGCTTGGATCTTGTAGTCCCCCTGCTTGGGCTTGATCTCGACTTTGCGGAAAGAGCCGTCGCGGGCTGGGTTCGTGGACACATAACCAGCGTTGTACTGGCTGCGGAGCTCCTGGGAAATTTGGTCGAAAGCTTGGCGGAGTTTTTCGATCTTATTGCCGACTTCAATCATGCGGCCGCCGGTCTCCTCGGTGAGCTTCTTCATGGCGGAATCGCCGGAATAGCCGAAGCCCCCCATCCCGTAGAAACCGCGGTCGGCGATGAGCAGCACGTAGCAGATAGCATCGGCTTTCTGAGCGGCTTCGATGGCGTCTTTGATCTTGAGGCGGCTGCCTTCGTCTTCTCCGTCGGTAAGCAGGATCATCGCCTTGCGGCCGACTTCGTGGCTGAGTTCGTCGTGCGACGCGAGATAGACGGCGTCATAGAGCGCGGTGCCCCGAGGGCCGGTCGAAGAACACGGAATGGGACCTTGCGGGCCAATGGGGCCGCCGGAACACCCGACTCCGCCGGTGTTGATCTTGGCAACGTTGAGTGCATGTCGGAGCCGGCTCACGGAGTTGGTGAAATCCTGCAGAAGGGTAATGTCAACGTCGAAGCTGATGACGAAGGCCTCGTCCTTGGGACGCAGCGTGCTTTCCAGGAAGGAACCGCCGACTTCCTTTTCCATTTCCAGGACGCGCATCTGGCTGCCGCTGGAATCGATGAGCATTCCTATTGTCAGCGGGAGATCGGATTCGGCCTTAAAATATTTGATGGTCTGGGGCTTGCCATCCTCGAACAGGTCGAAGTTGTCCTTGGTGAGGTTGGGGATCAGCGCGCCATGCTTGTCTTTGACGTTGAAGAACAACTGGACGACTTCGACGTTGACCTTCAGGGTCTCAACGGACTGGTCCTGCGCCTGGGAATTGGGATTGGAGCTGGGACTCGAGGCGGAGTCGGTATTGGATGTGGGGCCGGTCGACGAGGCGGCCGGGGGCGCCGGAGGTGGGGGAATCGGAGCATTCTGTCCAGCTGCAGCAGGCGACAGGCTAGTCACCAAAGCGAATATGATTAGAACGAGCGATCCCGTGGTCAGGCACGGTTTGCAATGTACTTTAGGCATCAGCGTTTTTTCCCCAAGACTTTGCTAGTCTATCCTGTTAGGGCCCGTAACGGTTTAGATGCACCAAGTCGGCGTGATCGGGCATCTGAATCATAAAAGGCGCTGGGACCGGTGGTCCACTATAGCCATACGGTCGAAAAAGAAGAAAGACAGAAGTAAAGACAAAAGACAGAGGATTCCTGGGATGGCCACGAAAGTTCGCACGGTACTGATTCTGGGATTGATGTTGTTGGGGCTGGCGGGCGCCCTGGCGGCGCAGCAGAAGCCTGATGACATCCCGGATGCTCCGTCGGCGACGCGTCCGATACCGCCGCCGCCACCGCCCAGCCCGCGGCAAGAAGCCGAGGAGGAATCCAAGCCAGAAGCACCGCCCGCCAATGGGGGAACCAGCAGTTCAAGGGAGATGCCCCGCAGCGCTCCGGATTCGACGGATCAGAAGCCGGCTCCGCCGCCGATGCCTCCGGTTCGGACCGTGCCCGCGGGCAGCGTCCCGAAGGATGCGGATAGCGGCCAGGACGTCGGATACACATTCCGTGTGAACCCGACCTTCGTGATGGTTCCGGTAACGATAAAAGACAACGAGGGACGGTTGGTCGGCGGTTTGCGGCCCAAAGACTTTTCGATCCTGGAAAATGGGGTGAGGCAGAAGCTGACGTTTTTCACCAGCGATCCGTTTGCGCTGTCGGCGGCAGTGGTCTTTGACACCGGCATGGCTGACGTCGGTTTGAAGAAGGTACAGGAAACGCTATCCGCGTTGCAGGGCGCGTTCAGCCAGTTTGATGAAGTTGGGATCTACACTTACAGCAGCACGGTAGGCCGGGTGTCGGACTTCACCAGCGTGGGCAAGGAGTTGACGGCGACGCTGAACCTGGTCAAACAATACAGCGGGGCAAATAACGGGCCTCCGGTGACGAGCGGGCCACTCGGTCCGCAGGGCCCGTACATCAATGGTATGCCGATCGACGCTCCCGTAAACCCGGTGAGCACGCCGCCGAAAGTCGCGTACGTATTGAATGACGCGATCCTGTTGGCGGCTCGTGATCTTGCGAAGCGCCCCCGGGACCGGCGGAAGATCATCTTCGTCATCAGCGACGGACGGGAGCAGGGCTCGACCGCCAGCTACGCGGATACGCTGAAAGTGCTGCTCACACAGAACATCACCGTGTACGCGGTGGGAGTGGAAGGCTCAGCGATCCCGATCTACGACCGGCTGCAGCGGATTCACATACCGAAGACGGGGAAGTTGATGGGCTACAGCGACATTCTGCCGAAATACGTCAACGCAACTGGCGGAGGAACGGTCTACGGCGAGTTGTCGCAAGGCGGCATCGAGCAGGCTTACGCCCAGGCCATGGGAGACGCGCGCTATCAGTACACGCTCGGTTACACCCCCAAATCGGGCATCGGAGGCTACCGGGAGATCGATGTCGTGGTTTCGCGTCCGGGCTTGAAGGTGTATGCGAAGCACGGATATTATCCTCTGCCGACCGCGCGCTAGCCGATGCGGCCGCCCGGCATTTGAGCCCGTGATGTTTTAGTAACGTGGGTAACCAGCGCCAGAGCCTTTCGGTGTGGTATAAAAACCAGCAGGAACCGATACTGTAGTCTAGTGGGTTTGTAGCGAGAGGCTCGCGCTTTGAGGGAGTAGTTCGCGAGGGTCTTTTTCGCAGGAGTCTCTGAGGAAACCTTTTGAGTTTCATCAACTTCGCAGCACGTGAGATAAACTGCAAGATCGTCTACTACGGCGCCGGTTTGGGCGGGAAGACGACGAATCTGCAGTTCATCTTCCAAAAAACAGCGGAACAGCAGAAGGGTAAGATGATCTCGCTCGCCACGGAGACGGATCGAACCCTCTTCTTCGATTTTCTGCCGCTGGACCTGGGCTCGGTTCGGGGCTTCAAGACCCGCATTCACCTGTACACGGTTCCGGGACAGGTCTTTTATGACGCCAGCCGCAAGCTGATTCTGCGCGGAGTGGACGGAATCGTGTTCGTGGCGGATTCCCAGCAGGAGCGCATGGACGCCAACGTCGAAGCGCTCGACAACCTGATGGCGAACCTGAAAGAGCACGGCTACGACTTCAACAAGATTCCCTACGTCCTGCAACTGAACAAGCGCGACCTGCCGAATGTGCTGCCGGTGGACGCTCTCTCCAGGGAACTGCGCAAGAAAAACGAGGCGGTGGTCGAGGCGGTAGCTTTTCAGGGAGTAGGCGTGTTCGAAACGCTGAAGGAAATCGCCAAGCAAGTACTCACCGAACTGAAGCAGGGCGGGTAAGGCAGTTCTCAGCTGTCAGTTCTCAGTAAAAGCCCCAACAAATTTCCCGTAGAGACGCGGCTTGCCGTGTCTGCCGCGGGAGATCACTCCATCGCTGCCTATTCCTTCGGGCTACGCTGCCAGATGGGCACAGCCGGGTTCCAGTTGTGGACATTTTTGTTGAAGTCTCGCTGGAGTTCGGACGACGGCCGCAACAGTTCTGCAACGTAGTTTTCAACCCGTTCACGAATCTTCGGATCGTTTAACGCCGCCAACAGTTCAGGCTTTTCGATGTGCGTAAGACCACCACACAGTGGGCATTTCACTAAGTCGTCATTCACAATTGCGGCTCCCTGGGAAGATTTTGAGTGATAGGCGAGCTGACCTACGAGCGCTCCCTGCGATCATTAGACCCGACGCAGGTTGGGGCAAGCAGTGATAGGCGTCCCGGGCGTCAGTGACAAGAATCACACCAGGAGTTTGCATCAAGTCGGTCATCAAGGTCTTTCCCTTAGTCCGCGACTTGCCTACGCTGCGCTTCGGGCTTGAAGATCACGCCTTGACTGGTGCGGCTGTTCATCACCACGCGGATCGGTTCCGCAAACTGCAAGTGCCGGACACAACCTTGCTCTTCCACGGCCGGTTGTTCCATCAACCACTGCCAATCGACTGAGCCCTCGCCGGCATCCGGATTCACGGTGAAGTAACCGACCTGAAAAGCAGTAAGGTTCTGGAAGAAATGGCTGCCCTGCGATGGGGTGACGCGAAAATCGCGGAATCCTGCCTCTACAATCACCCGCGCGCCAGAGATTTCATCCCATTCGACCGGAATTCCCAGCCAGGGTTCGGTCGATCCCCAGCGCCCAACCCCGATCAGCAGATAGGGACGATGCTTCTCGTTGAGCAGGCGATTGAATCGAGCTACCACCGTGGCCACCTCCTGGCTGTGACCACGCTCGAAGCGCTGCGCATCGACCACGATGACATCGTGCAGACCCTCAATGCGGCCATTGCCCAAAACCTTGCTGCTCTGGCAGATCAACTGCTTCGGTTGCACATCGTCCAAGGCCAGGTCTTCGCCGTAGCGCGCCAGCGTCAGTGGCCGGATCTGCAGGAAACCAAACTCCGCCGCTTGGCCGGATGCCTGCCCATCCACTAGGTCAGTCAACAGGTCAGCCTGTTGCGGGAGACGCACGGCAAATTCGATCTCCACGGGATGGCCCAGCGCATCCTCACCTGCCCGCACCAGGACATCCAGAATGTCAGCCAACGGGAAGGTGCCGTGTTTGAGCATGGGGGCAAAGGTCACGATGCGCGCGCCCGGCCGGCTCACACCATCGTAGACTGCGTGGTTATCCTTGGAGTAAGTGGAGGCCAGTGCCCGCAGTGTGCCGTCGCTCTCGGCGGCGGCGAGGCTGAACCTCCTTTCGTGCCAATGCCCCGGACGGCCGTCCGCAGCACCGTTCAGCTCCAAGGCCCAGAACTCCGTTTGCGAGTTGGCCAGTATGTCTTCGACCGAAGAGAACTGCACCAGGTTGCGCGGATAGCGCGGGCAGAAAGTTAAACACTTGCCTCCATCCACCACGGCTCGACCCAGGCCCAGCGCGACGGCCGCGATGCCGTCTTCGAAGGTCATGGGAGGAACGGGATAAAAATTGTGCGACCGCACGACGCCGGAGAAATCGGGATAAAAGCGGGCGCCATGTTGCGTGCCCACCACCTGCTGGAGAATCACCGCCATTTTTTCCTCTTCCAGTCGGTACGGCGTGGCCCGCACATAGGCCTTGGCATGGCGGCTGAAGGTGGAGGCATAGACGCGCCGGATAACATCGCTGAGCGCCGCTAGCCGCTGGTCGAGATCTGCTTGCTGGTTACCCAGCATGAAGGTCTCATACACGCCGGTGAAAGGCTGGTATTGCGAATCCTCCAGCAGGCTCGAGGAGCGCACCGCCAAGGGATGGGTTACCTCGGCCAGGAACGATTTCAGATCTTCGTTGAGAGATTTGGATAGCGGTGCGGCCAGGAATGTCCGCTGAATTTCCGCGTCATCCTCGCAATGCAAGGCAAAGTCCAGCAGGTTGTTCTCGGTTACGAACTGATCGAACACACCCGTCGCCAGAACAACGGCAGGCGGCACCGAGATACGAACGCCGGGAAAGCGGCGGGTGATGCGGCTCTTGCGCAGAAGATGGCGCACAAAGGCGAGGCCGCGGGCTTTTCCTCCAAGGGATCCGGAGCCGATGCGTAGGAAACTTGATTCCGAGGGCTTGAACGTGTCCGCCTTGAAATCGCCGATGAGGACTTCGTTTTGTTCGAGGCGGTACTCGTTGATCGATTCGATCAGATCGCGCCGCAGATGTTCGGGGCTCGGAAAATCCGAAACTTTTCGAGGACGGAGCTTGGCCGCCAACGCAAACTCGGTGCGCGCCATCAGCCAATGGGAGAAGTGGTTGCTCTGCGAGTGAAAGACGATGCTTTCCGCCGGAACCGATTGCAATTGCTCTTCCAGTTCGTTCATGTCTTTCGCGCGTCCGACTTCGCTCGCATCCGGCAGACGAAACACGAAGTCGCCAAACCCGAATTGCTCGGTCAGTATTTCGCCGAGGTCTTTCAGCAGCGTGGGCGAACGCTTGCGCAGAAACGAATAGCCCTCGGCATGCGCCCGCGGGCGGAACTCGGTGCGGCTGGTTTGCAAAACTACCGGCACGTCGGGCACCAGGCTCTTCACCATGCGCGCCAGTTCAAAGCCCGCCTCCGGACTCAGCTTGCCCTCCCAGGGGAACTCCACGTCCGATACCACACCGAATAAATAATTGCGATACTCCTGCACCAGGCTGGCCGCGTCTTCGAAGTTCGAGCTCAGCAGAATTCTTGGCCGCGCCTGCATGCGCACAAGCTTGTGCGCCACGTTGATGCCTTCCTGGATCACGCGCCGCGATTGCTTGATCAGTTCGGTATAGATCACCGGTAGGAACGACGAGTAATAGCGGATGTTGTCCTCGACCACCAGCAGCACCGGCACGCCGATGGCCCGCGTGTCGTGCTGGACGTTGCGTTTATCCTCGATGTACTTGACGATCGCGATCAGGATGCGGGCATTGCCTTGCCATAGAAAAATGCGTTCGATGTCGGTGACTGGATTCCGCGCTACGAAATTCTTGATCTCGCGATAGTCATACGCCAGCACCACGACGGGAACATCCAGCCCGGCCTGCTTCACCTGGCCCGCCAACTGCGCCGCGTCCATGTCGCCCACCGCGAGATTGGTGACGATCAGATTGAATTGCGGCTGCGAGCTGACCAGTTCAAGCGCTTCCGCGCAACTGGAAACATGCGTAATCCCTGGGATCTGCCGGAGATTGAGCTCAAGCGATTCGTCGATCAGCAACTCGTTGAGCCGTCCATCTTCGCGGAGAATGAAGGAATCGTAGAGACTGGAGACGAGAAGAATGTTCTGCACCTTGAACGGCATCAGGTTTTCGAAGCCTTCAAAGCGCTCTTCGGCGTCGAGGATGGGCTCGGCGATGCGGCGGACAGCCATGGGGATATCCTAATCCAGGTTGCTTACCGCGGGAGAATGTGGCATCGGTCTCAACCTTGCTCTCAACTCCGCACGAGCGCATGTCGGGCAGATTCATGCAGAAAATGTGTTAGATTGAAATTGGTGGGGCGCGTAGCTCAGGTGGTAGAGCAACGCCCTTTTAAGGCGTGGGTCGCAGGTTCGAATCCTGCCGCGCTCACCAAGACAAACCTTATAAAACGGCCCTCCGCGAGAGGGCCCAATTATTTTGCACATTCTTGCACGGGCGGTCTGAAACTTGCCCAATCTCCGCGCGTTAGGTACTCTGGCTTGGTTTCACCACCCATGTGTCGATCCTGTTTCTGGCAGGCAAAACTAGCTCTGGTATATTGCGTGCTTCTAGCCGCGCCCTTCGGCCAGGCGCGCGAGAAGCGGTTGCCCGCGGTGCGCTGGACTGCGGGTGCGCCCGGTTGCACATTCGAACGTACCGATGACGGACGCTACCGCTGGACGATGACGGGAAATGACCTCACCGTCACGCTCCTCGTGGATTCGCAGGAACTCACCAAGAGCCGCCGCCGCTTCTATCACCTTCTCGCCGCGTACGTAAGCGTGACCTACACCGGCCAGAACAAATTTGAATTTCCGGCGGACGTGCGCATCGACTTCGTTCGTCATCACGACGTTCTTGAAGGCTACGAAGATCCCGCGGGACTCTCCAATAAATTGCAGAACGACATCGATACGCAGGTCTTCGAAACCGAACGCCAGATCAAGAAGGACCCCAAAATCACCGAAGAAAAAACGGCTCTCTTGCGCGAATACGAAAAGGAAGCTGCCGAGTTCATTGAATTCATCAGCACCCAGAGCCTCGATCCCAACACGGTGATACTGAGCCCTGGTAATCCAGAAGCCCACGGTTGGGTCTTCTTCTCCACCAGGAACAAGTGGATCGGCCCGTGGAAACCGCGGGAGGATTTTATTTTCGGCGTCTGGATGAAAGACAAGATCTGGCAATTCCCCGTCTCGCTGCCACCAGTGGAGGGCGACCTGATCCTGCGGAAGCCGCCCGAGTAGGAAACTCGGTGTCGGACAGCCGCCGCCGTCGTCGTCCTTGTGTTACAGTTTCGTGCTTATGGAGAGCGCCCCGAAAGCAGCGCCAGACAAGCAACCCGGAGTGGTGTTCTATTGCCCGGTCTGTGCCGTCGAGGTCAGCGATCCACTGACCTGCGGCGATTGCTCGGCCGTCATCTGCCGTCGCTGCGGAACGCCGCTGGAATCTTCCGACG
>Ga0209448_10000025_pt1 | contig 58737 bp, 50 predicted proteins | sample BogFormECP14_OM2_FD_188245 | JGI IMG/M metagenome (GOLD analysis project Ga0209448, IMG submission 188245) | Bog forest soil microbial communities from Calvert Island, British Columbia, Canada - ECP14_OM2 (SPAdes) (version 2) | ecosystem: Environmental > Aquatic > Freshwater > Wetlands > Bog ... | reverse complement strand
CACTCTTACAGTGAAGTGGGCTGGATCTCGAGACAAAAATCCTCTCGCCCTCCGGTCGAAGGGAGAAATTTTCTCTTGACATCCCTTTTTATAGAACTCGTTGAGCGTCCCTCGCCCCACTTTCTCTTGGTGACAGGGTGGACGCGTCGTCACCGCCTCCGGTTGCACTCGTCGACTAGGGTTTTGCCCCCACCAGTTGCATGTACTCACTCAGGGTCACGAAGCGGTAGCCCCGCGCTTTGAGGTTTGCGATCAATTCCGACATGACCGCCGCTGTCGTCGACAATTCATGGAAGGCGAGAATGTGCGTGTACACTCCCCGCTTCTCCCGCTGTTCCACCTGCTTCAAGACTGCATCCACCAGAGAAGTCTTTGGGTACTCGACTGAATCTTTGGTCCACAAATAGTCGAGCGAGTTCACGTCGCGCAGCGCAATGGGGTTTTGCCGTGAGATGGTCAGCAGGTGATAGCCTTGCTGTTCGAGGTCGCGGCGGGCATCATCGGAAATCATCCAGTCTGGAGGACGGAGGTAGTGCGGCTGGGTGCCGGTGACTGCCTTGATCGCTTGCGCGCCGCGGTTCACGTCGCCGATCACCCACTGCTCTCCCCGTTTCCGCTCCGCGCCGCGCAGTTCGATATGGCTATACGTGTGGTCTTCCAATTCGTGGCCGCGACGCACTAATTGCTCGGCGGCGTCGATGCACGTAATTCCGACATTCTCTTCGTGACGCCGTTCTCCCCACGTCTTCGGCGTGAGTCGCCATCCTACGACAAAAAATGTAGCCTTGACGCCATTGTCGTCGAGCACGTTCACCAAGCTCGGACCAGCGTGATCCCCCTTGGTGCCAAACAACACATAGGGTCGCGGGCCGTCGTCAAACGTAAGTGCAATGAGCTTATCGGCTGAAAAAGCAACCCCGGCATTCAGGAACAGAAGCGCGGATACAGCGAACACTTTGTAGGATGACACCCCGGCTCCCATGATGCCTTTCGCCATCGCTTCTTCAATTATTGGCGTCGATCCTCCCCGTGGCTAATTACCTTTGTGGATGGCCCGTCGGACAACCGGCCAGCGCGAGCAGACCGAGGAATGTCGTAGACTCTGCCTATGCCTGTGACGGTGGAAATGCACAACACCGCCGACGCCGAGTCGCGGCGAGATGTAATAGCGATGATCGAGCACATCCTCTCGGACCGCCCCGGAGACTGGCGGGTTGTGATCCTTGGCTCGCAAGCCAACGACTGCTGGGAGATGAAGGTTACGGGGCCCAACGCGTTCGAGCGCTCCTATACGCTTGAGGGCACGCTCGGACAGCATGAGCCGAGCACAGTGGCCGCTATTATTGCGGGGATGTTACCGAGTAGAGGCTGATCTGACGAACACTACCAGGATGCAGGAAATTGCATAGCCGCTGAGTCCTCCCTCCGTCCATGCCAGCGAGAGGACAACCACGTCATTGTCATCCATTGGCGTGATCTAGAAAAGCAGATGCTGTAGAAATCTGGACGCTAGCTTCGGTCAATGAGTGCCAACGCCTGTGCTTGTTGAAAAAGGAACCAAAGCAGTAATTTCGGTGAACTTCAGCGTCTACGGCGGACGAAGATTCAATAACTTGCGAGCGAATTTTGTTGGTGAAATTCCCTGAAAAGAGTTTTTCAACAGCCACGCCTGGTTACGTCAATTATCCTGCGGTCAGCCTGTAGCCCTTTGACTTGTATGGATTACTTCCGGTTTTTCCGTCACTCGGCAGGATCGTGTTGTTTCGGCATGGCATCGCAGTATAACAAACGGACTTGGCGAAAATAAAAAGGGACGCTCACGGGCGTCCCTTCTCAAACAAGCTTCTCCAAGAATGATCAGGCGGCCGCATGGTACGCGAGCCTGCACGACACGGAGTGTAACAGGGAGCGCACCACGTCATCGTTGCGCGGCTCACATATGTCGGACGCGCCCAAACTCATGGCCTCGGCCCAGAGTTTGTCGTCCGCCAACCGGTGGGTGCCGACGATGCAGAGGCCGGGAAACTCACGATGCAAACGGTCAACTTCGTCCGGTCCCGACGTTTCCAGATCCAGTACCAGCGCTTCCGCGCGATGCCGGGCAACGGCGGGGCGTACCTCTTCGCAGGTGCGGGCCAAATGAACCGAGTCAAAATGTTGGGACAGACTAACCGCCAGAACTTGCGCAATCCTGGGGTCATTCTGATAGAGGACTACACAGAGTGTTTCCATACATCCCCCTGAATAGACCGCGATTCGCGGCGGCCTTGGCTGCGACAGCAAACTGCTAGCACAGGCGTTATCAATTCCGAGTCGCGACAGCGTCACTTGCGCAACACCTTGTCGGCTGGGGGTTAGAACGGTTCACGCATCAAGCCGAGGGCCTAATGTCGCCATACTCGCCTTCCTGTCACAGAGGACTTGCTTCGCCTCAGGGGGTGCTGCGTCTCAACGGGCGGGAACTGCTCTTCGGGGAGGCAAAATGATTACTCTTCGCAAGTTTACTCCTCTGGCTAATCTTTGCAATAGGCAGGCATCACGGTTCGGTCTGATGTGATTCCGCACGCGGGTTGGTACAAATCAAGCGGCACTCGTCCGGTTTTCCTTTGACCCGCTTCCGGCCTGTGCTGAGGAAGACAGGGCCACTCCCAGCGCCTATTGAGAAGGTGATGAGAGCGGCCCTTTTTCACATTCTACTGCTTCGCTGGCAACCGGCTGGGCGGCCCGCGCCAGAATCAGAGCCGCCCAGAACAGGTTTCAGTTATTTCGCTGCATCGATTCGATGTACTTATCCAAGTTGTTGACACGCAACTGTACTTCGGAGGAGTGTCCCTGGCTCATACCCCAGAAGAGTTCGCCCCAAACCGGCATCTCCTTGGAGCCGTGTGACGACAAGCATACGTCACCTACTATCGCGCTTTTAACGCGATCGTACGGATAATTGTTTTCGTTTTTTCTGGCGAGAACCGTGAGGTCCGGTGGTGCGACTCTTAGCGCCTCAGCAGCCAGACCGTTTCCCTTGCCATCCTTGCCGTGACAGACGGCGCAATAAGCGGTGTACATCTCTTGAGCCGACGCAGGCGATGTCGGCTTCACCGGCACATACTTGATTTGCCTTTGTTGGGATTCACCAAATGCGGCAAGACCAAGAAACAGAACGACGAGTGAAAAGACTCTGCGAATGGACATCGCTCCCTCCTTTCCCCGTGCCTAATGAGACACGGTACGTAAGGTTCAACTTCAGGAGTTCTGTGTGGGATCCCCCATCCCTCTACATTCATTATCCTCTTTTTGCGGGTGTTTGGCGCAAATTGGCAACTGCACGTAACTTGTTGCTATAACGGGGGTTGGTCGTTGGAAAGGTCGTTACCTCTTGGACGGGTCATGCTGCCAACTGTTGCCCAGCTGTTGCAAAATCGCGGTTACGCTCACTGTGGTCAAAACGCGAAATGGCCTGATTTCAATATTTCGAGTCCTGCCCGCCATTGGGTGTGTCCCCAAGTTTGCGTGGCCATCCACGCCCGGACTGTGAGGCCGTTTAACCATTCCGTCGTTCAGCGCGTCCCGGCGAGAGCGGCAGGACGGGATCGAAACGATCCAACGCTTGAATGGCGGTCTTCTCATCGACGCGGAACACGACCGCGTGCTGCGGCGGGCGCCAGAATTTTGCTGCCGGAGCAGATTTCTCGCAACAGTCATATGGCATCGGCTAATGTCTGGCGTGGTTGTGGGGAGCGCAGAAAACTGTGCCAAAATTGCGCCAAACAGGTGGCATTCTGGGCCATTTCGTCCTTTCTAATCCTTTCTATAATGTGTAACTTACAGAAACAAAAGGTGCACCGCGGGTTCGACTCCCGCCGCCTCCACCATTTCACCCCTGGTAATTGGAGCCTAAGCTCCCGGCTATGCCCCTGGGCTAGTTATATATCAGTCCTCTGCTCAGCATGGCGGCTGAGAAACCAGCAGGGACGATCCCCGTAGTGTGGGAAAAGGCTGTGCACGCAGATCTGCTGCACGGGTGGATCAAAAATGATTTCGGCCTTCCCGTCTTTGTGCGCGACTTCGTAGTAGTGTTCGACGGATACGCTGCCGAAGGGCTGGTGATTTGTGGCGAGACGGTAGCGAAACACGCAATAATCCGCAGCGTACGCGATCCCCAGCAGACTCACTACGGCTAGTAACAATCGCAAAGCGATTCGCTGGAACCATGGGCTGCTTTGGTTACCGGATTGGTTGCCTTCAACCGCGTTCACCCGCTGAATTATACCCGTCGGCCGACTGGCCCTAAACCTGGGCGTTGACAATTCTTCACAAAAAACTCGGCTCGATTTGCCCCTCCCGCGCGTCGAATGGGTACGGAAGAGATGATAAGATTCAGCAGAAAGCTATACGTGAGAGCTCTTTTCCCTCATCGATTTGAGGAGTGCAAGTGACGGAACAACGATCAGACGCAGCTGTCTCCAGGGAATCCGAGCAGCAAATAACCCAAAGTTCAACGACGCGCCCGAACCGCTGGTGGATCTGGCTGATCGTCGCCGCCGTTATCGTTGGCGGCGGATGGTGGTGGCAGCGCGGCGGGGCCGACCCCGCAGCGAAGGCTGGCGCTGACACGGCCTCCCGGCCGGTTCTGGTGACGACGGCGGCCGCGCATCAAGGCGACATCGGGATTTACTTGAACGCATTGGGTGCGGTGACGCCCGTCTACACCGTAACCGTGACCAGCCGGGTGCAAGGCGAGATCACGCAGGTCTACTATCACGAAGGGCAAATGGTGCGGAAGGGCGACCCGCTCGTCGAAATCGATCCGCGCCCTTATCAGGCTGCGCTGACTCAAGTCGAGGGACAACTGGCGCACGATCAGGCGGTCTTGACCGAAGCCAAGATCGATTTGGAACGCTACCAGCAAGCTTTAAATCGGAACGCTATCGCCAAGCAGCAATTTGACGATCAACAGCAGGTCGTGTTGCAGGATGAAGGCACGGTGAAAAACGACGAGGGCCAGCTCGCCAATGCCAAGGTCAATCTGGAGTACACGCACATCACCGCACCGATCGCCGGGCGCGTGGGACTGCGGCTGGTCGATCCCGGAAATATCGTGCAGGCCAACAGCACGACCGCCCTGGTGGTGATCACGCAGCTTCAGCCCATCACCGTGATCTTCAGCATCGCGGAGGATTCCCTCGCCCAGATTCAGCAGCAATTACGCAAGGGGAAGAAACTCACAGTGGACGCCTTCGATCGCGAAGGAAGCACGAAGCTGGCATCGGGCACGCTGCTCAGTCTCGATAATGTCATCGACCCGACTACCGGAACTTTGAAGCTCAAAGCCATTTTCGACAACAAGGATGACGCTCTTTTCGCGAGCCAGTTCGTGAACGTGAAGCTGCTTGTCGACACCCAACACAATGTGACTTTGATTCCTACTCAGGCGATACAGCGCAACGCCCAGGGTGCGTTTGTCTACGCGATTAAAAGTGACCAGACCGCCTCCATTCGGACGATTACGCCCGGCACTACCGATGGATCTGTGACCGCCGTACAAGGTCTTGAACCGGAGGAAGTGGTAGCGGTGAACGGCTTCGACAAGCTTCTGGATGGGGCGAAAGTTACCATTCGCACGCCCGCGAAAGCGAACGGCGGAGCCTCCGGCCAGCAGGCTCAAACCGGCCAGAGTAACGCGAACCAATCCGCTCCGTCCGGAGCCTCTAACGGAGGCACCGGCGGCGGCAAAAACGGAGCCTCGCATCAGTGAGTCCCTCTCGTCCATTTATCTTACGGCCGGTAGCGACGTCGCTCTTGATGGCGGCCATATTGCTCGCGGGCTTCGTCGCCTATCTGCAACTGCCCGTTTCCGCCCTTCCCGAGGTCGACTACCCCACCATTCAGGTGGTTACGTTTTATCCCGGCGCCAGTCCTGATGTGATGGCCTCGGCGGTAACCGCACCTCTAGAGCGGCAGTTCGGTCAACTTCCCGGCCTCAATCAGATGACTTCCACTAGTTCGGATGGAAGCTCCATTATTGTGCTGCAGTTTTCCCTAGAGCTGAACATCGACGTCGCCGAACAGGAAGTGCAAGCCGCCATCAACGCGGCCCAGACTTATCTGCCCTCCGATCTGCCGGTCCCGCCGATCTATAGCAAAACGAATCCGGCCGACACTCCGATTCTCACCCTGGCGCTTTCTTCCAAATCGCTTCCCTTGCCGCAGGTCGAAGATCTCGCCGATACGCGTTTCGCGCAGAAAATCTCGCAGCTCCCCGGCGTGGGACTGGTCAGCATCAGCGGCGGGCAGAAGCCGGCCGTCCGGGTGCGCGTAAATCCCACCGCGCTTTCCTCTTACGGCATCAACCTCGAAGACGTGCGGACCACGCTGCAGTCAACGAGTCTCGACCAGGCAAAGGGCAACTTCGACGGCCCGCAACAGGACTACCAGATTCAATCGAACGACCAACTCCTCACCGCCGCTGATTTCGCGCAAGTCATCATTGCCTACCACAACGGGTCGCCGGTAAAGCTCTCGGACGTGGCGACCATCGACAATGACGTGGAAAACAATCGCCAGGCGGCATGGATGAACGAGACTCCCGCGGTCATCGTCAACATTCAGCGCCAGCCCGGCGCGAACATCATTCAGGTGGTTGACCGCGTTAAGAAGCTGCTTCCCCTCCTGAAGAGCAATCTCCCCGCCGCCGTTCAAGTCGACGTGCTAACGGACCGCACTACTACCATCAGGGCTTCGGTCAGCGACGTAGAGTTCGAACTCATGCTCACAGTGGCGCTGGTGGTCATGGTCATTTTTCTGTTCTTGCGTAATGTTTCCGCCACCATCATTCCCAGCGTTGCCGTTCCTCTCTCCATTGTGGGCACGTTCGGCGTGATGTATATGGCCGGCTTCAGCTTGAACAATCTCACCCTGATGGCGCTCACCATCTCGACGGGCTTCGTGGTCGACGACGCCATCGTCATGATCGAGAACATCATTCGCTTCATCGAAGAGGGAGATCCGCCGCTCGAAGCGGCTCTCAAGGGCTCGGAACAGATCGGCTTCACCATCGTATCGCTGACCATCTCCCTGATCGCGGTATTGATTCCTCTGCTCTTCATGGGCGACATCGTGGGGCGGCTTTTCCGCGAGTTTGCCATCACCTTGAGCGTGACCATTCTCGTATCGGCGGTGGTTTCGCTGACCCTCACGCCGATGATGTGCTCGCGTCTGTTGAAAAGCACGCATGGGCAAAAGCAGACGCGTTTCTATGTGGCTTCAGAACATGCCTTCGAAAGTATCATTGCCTTCTACGGGAAAACTTTACAGTGGGTGTTGAAACGCCAAACCGCAACTCTGCTGGTGGCCGCGGGGACGCTGGTGCTCACCATCGTCCTCTACATCATCGTCCCCAAGGGTTTCTTCCCGGTACAGGATACGGGGATCATTCAGGGCATTTCGGAAGCGGGGCAGTCCATCTCCTTCCCTGCCATGGCGGAAAAGCAGCAACAGCTCGCCCACCTGATCTTGCAGGATCACGCGGTTGAGAGTCTTTCTTCCTTCATCGGCGTCGACGGCACCAACACTACCTTGAACAGTGGGCGTATCCAAATCAATTTGAAGCCCCTGGAAGAACGCAAGATCAACGCCTCCGATGTGATCCGGCGACTCCAGCCCAATCTGGAAAAGATCGATGGCATTACGCTGTACATGCAGCCGGTGCAGGACCTCACCGTCGAAGATCGCGTCAGCCGGACACAATATCAATACACTTTGGAAGATCCCGATCCGCGCGAACTGAACCTCTGGACGACCCGGCTCATGGGCAAACTGAAAGAGATTCCGGAGCTCCGCGACCTAGCCACCGACCAGCAAACTTCCGGTCTCGCCGCCTCTCTCGTCATCGACCGTGTCACCGCCTCCCGTATGGGCATCACACCGCAGGCGATCGATCAGACGCTCTACGATGCGTTTGGACAGCGGCAAGTGTCTACTCTGTACACCCAGCTGAACCAGTACCACATCGTTCTTGAAACGCAACCCGAATTTCAGAAGAATCCCTCGAAGTTGCAGGACATATACGTTCGTTCTGCCCTGGCTTCGACGGCACTCACGACCGGCGCTTCCAGCACTCAGACGGTCACCTCGACCACCGCTTCCGGCAACTCCGCCTCCTCTGCTGCTCCCAGCCCTTCCGCTTCCCCAAAAACCGCTGCCAGTTCGGGCTCGGCCAACCCCAGCGCGGTGACGGCGGTAAACGGCGCCGCGGTTCCGCTCAGCGCCTTCACTCGGTTCGAAATGAAGAGCAGCCCGCTGTCCGTCAATCACCAGGGGCAATTTCCCGTGGTCACCATCTCTTTCAACCTGGCGCCCAACGCGTCGCTGGGTGAAGCCACCAAAGCCATCGACAAGGCGCAGCAGGAAATCGGCATGCCGCTCAGCGTCCAGAGCGCGTTTCAAGGCACCGCCGCATCGTTTCAAGCTTCCTTGGCGAGCGAGCCGATCTTGATTCTCGCGGCCCTGATCGTGGTATATATCGTGCTCGGCGTTCTCTACGAAAGCTACATCCACCCCATCACCATCCTGTCGACCCTACCCTCTGCCGGGGTAGGTGCAATTCTGGCCCTGTTGATTTGCGGCCAGGAACTCAGCGTGGTCGCCCTCATTGGAATCATTCTGTTGATCGGTATCGTCAAGAAGAACGGAATCATGATGATCGACTTCGCGCTGGAGGCGGAGCGCAAAGAGGGCAAGAAGCCGGAAGACGCTATTTATGAAGCGTGCCTGCTGCGTTTCCGTCCCATCATGATGACCACCATGGCCGCGTTACTGGGCGGTTTGCCACTCGCCCTCGGCACTGGAATTGGATCAGAACTGCGCCGCCCTTTGGGCATCTCCATGGTTGGCGGCTTGATCTTGAGTCAGATACTTACGCTCTACACGACTCCGGTTATTTACATTTTCTTTGACCGGCTCGCGCAGCGTTTTTCTTCGCACCGCGCGCCGGAAACCGGACCTGAGCCGGTCCCAGCGGATTAATGCAGATTCATTACGCGGATTAAATTACGATGAGTCTCTCTTCTCCATTTATTCGGCGGCCCGTAGCCACTACCCTGCTGACGGCGGCCATTGCGCTGGCCGGCGCTGTGGCCTTTCGGGAGTTGCCGGTCTCACCGCTTCCGCAGGTCGATTTCCCCACAATTTCGGTGGGCGCCAGTTTGCCGGGAGCGAGTCCCGAGATCATGGCCTCCTCGGTAGCGACTCCCCTGGAGCGCCAGTTCGGGAGGATTGCCGGCATTACGGAAATGACGTCGTCCAGTAATCTCGGCACTACCAGCGTCACCCTGCAGTTTGATTTGAACCGCAACATTGATGGAGCCGCGCGCGACGTCCAGGCCGCGATCAACGCCGCGCGCAGTTACTTGCCCGCCAATCTTCCCGGCAATCCCACGTATCGCAAGGTCAACCCGGCGGATGCTCCGATCATGATCTTGGCGCTTACTTCCGGTGTGTACGACCGCGGAGCGCTCTACGACGCGGCCTCGACCATCATGCAGCAGCGTCTTTCTCAAGTTCAGGGTGTCGGGCAAGTGACCGTCGGCGGTAGTTCTCTGCCGGGAGTGCGCGTGGATGTAAATCCGACGCAGTTGAACAGCTATGGCCTCGGCTTGCAGGACGTTGCCGCCATGCTGAGCCGGCAGAATGCCAACAGCCCCAAGGGACAAATTGTTAGTGACACCACCAGCGCGGACATCGTCACCAACGATCAGCTTCTCAAGGCAGTCAACTACATGCCGCTGGTGGTCGGCTACCACAATGGCGCCGCCGTCAAGTTGTCCGACGTCGCCAACGTCCAGGATTCTACCGAGAACATACGCGCGGCCGGCTTCGTCAACGGCAAGCCCTCCGTGCTCATCATTATTTCCCGCCAGCCGGGCGCCAACATCATTGAGACCGTAGACCGCATTCGCGGTGCGCTTCCGTCGCTCAAGGCTTCCATCCCTTCCGCGATTGACACGGAAATTGTGCTCGACCGAACCCAAACCATTCGCGCTTCCGTGCGCGACGTCGAGCGCAGCCTCGTGGTCTCCATTACGCTGGTTATTTTGGTGGTTTTCTTCTTCCTGCGCAGCGTTCGCGCCACTTTGATTCCCGCGGTCGCGGTCCCCGTCTCCCTGATTGGCACGTTTGGCGTGATGTACCTGTGTCACTACAGCATCGACAATCTCTCGCTCATGGCGCTCACCATTTCCACGGGCTTTGTAGTGGATGATGCGATTGTGGTCATCGAAAACATCACACGCTATCTTGAGCAGGGCATGTCGCCCATGCAAGCAGCGCTCAAAGGCGCCAGCGAAATTGGCTTTACCGTCCTTTCCATCAGTATCTCTCTGGTTGCCGTCTTCATTCCCATTCTGATGATGGGTGGCATTGTGGGCCGGCTCTTCCGTGAGTTCGCCGTGACCCTCTCGGTTGCCATCCTCGTCTCCCTGGGTATCTCTCTGACCACGACCCCGATGATGTGCTCTCGCCTGCTCAAGCATCAACGGGATGACGAGCACGGCAAAGCGTTCCGAGCGAGCGAGCGCGCCTTCAATTGGATCCTTGGCCTCTACGAGCGCAGCTTGGGTTGGGTGCTGGAACACTCCGGCCTGACGCTGGCCGTTCTCGGCCTCGCCATCGCATGTAACTTCTACCTTTTTTGGATTGTCCCCAAGGGATTCTTTCCTCAGCAGGACAACGGCGTCATCTTCGGGGGCATTCAGGGCTCGCAGGGCATTTCTTTCCAAGCCATGCAGAAGGCTACCGAGCGCATCGTCGATGTCGTCAAGACGGACCGAGCCGTCGCCAACGCCATGGCGTTTACGGGTGGCGGCGGCGCCACCAACAGCGGCTTCATTTTCCTCGGTCTGAAACCGTTTGACCAACGCAATGCGACCTCCAGCCAGATCATCGACCGTCTGCGTCCCAAACTCCTTGGTGTCCCAGGGGCCAACACTTTTATACAAGCCGGGCAGGACCTGCGCATTGGCGGACGCGGGAGCAGCGCGCAATATCAGTACACTATCCAGAGCGACAATTTACAGGATCTGGTGCAGTGGGGCCCGGTGCTTCTGCAACAGATGCGGAAATTGCGGATGCTCACCGACGTCAATACCGACCAGCAGAACAGCGGTCTGCAGGCCATGCTTACCTATGACCGCGACACCGCCTCGCGCCTCGGCATTACGCCGCAGATGCTCGACAACTCCCTCTACGAAGCCTTCGGCCAAGCCCAGGTTTCAACCATGTATACGGCCATCAACCAGTACCACGTGGTACTCGAAGTGGAACCGCAGTACTGGCAGTCACCGGTCAACTTGAAAGACGTTTATATCCGGGCCGCGCAAGGCAAGGTCGTTCCGCTCAGTGCGGTGGCGCATTACGAGCCCGCCACTGCTCCGTTGTCGGTGAATCACCAGGGTCAATATCCCTCGGTCACCATTTCCTTCAACCTTGCTCCTGGTGTAGCTCTCAGCGACGCTTCCAGGGCCATCCTCGCGCTGGAGCAGAAGATGGGCATGCCCAACACGATTACCGGCATGTTCTCAGGTACGCTTCAGGCTTTTCAGGCTTCGCTGGCAACGCAACCTTTTCTCATTATCACGGCTCTTATGGCCGTCTATATCGTGCTGGGGATTCTTTACGAAAGCTACCTTCACCCCATCACGATTCTTTCCACCCTGCCCTCAGCGGGAGTCGGCGCCGTGCTTGCCCTCATGATCTTTCACAAGGACCTCAGCATTATCGCGATCATCGGCGTTATTCTGTTAATCGGTATCGTCAAGAAGAACGCGATTCTGATGATCGACTTTGCGCTGGCCGCCGAACGCATCGACGGCAAGAGCCCGCGAGACGCCATTTTTCAGGCTTGCATCCTGCGCTTTCGTCCCATTCTCATGACCACCATGGCGGCCATCTGTGGTGCCGTGCCGCTGGCCTTCGGCACGGGCACGGGTTCGGAACTACGCAACCCTCTGGGGATGGCTATTATTGGCGGCCTGCTTTTAAGCCAAATGCTCACGCTTTATACCACGCCGGTGGTTTATCTCTTGCTTGATCGCATGAGAGTCAGATGGCTTCGCGCTCATGGAAAACTCGAAGCGCAAAGACAACTCGAGTCCTTCGGATGAGAAGTTCTTATGCGCCACGCGAACAGACCAGAAAAGGCCGAAGCCAAGTCAGCAAGGAGTCTGAGAGACCGATGAAGACAACCAACAAAATTCGCGCTGCGACCGCGCTTCTGTGCGGGGCACTCCTTCTCCAGGGTTGCGTTGTCGGTCCAAAATACAATCGTCCGACGATGCAGGCGCCCGGGGCCTATAAAGAAGTCACTCCCGACGACCTCAAGAAAATGGACGGCTGGAAAGTCGCGCAACCACAGGACAACGCTCTGCATGGCAAGTGGTGGGAGACGCTTGGCGATCCCCAGCTCAACACGCTCGAAGAGCAAGTCAACATTTCCAATCAAAATGTCGCCGCTGCCTTCGCCAACTTCATGGCGGCGCGCGCGCTGGTGCGCGAGGCTCGCGCACAATATTTCCCGACTCTTACCGGTGGCGCCAGCGCCACGCGCCAGCGCACCGCATCCAGCATAGTCAATGGCCAGTCGACCGGAACAACCTTCAACGAATTCTCACTCCCCTTCGACGCTTCCTGGACGCCAGACTTGTGGGGCCGCGTGCGCAACACCGTTCGCGCCAACGTCGCGAACGCGCAGGCCAGCGCCGCCGACCTCGAAAATACGCGCTTGACCGCGCAGGCGGAACTGGCAGTCGATTACTTCCAGTTGCGCGGGCAAGACGCTCTCAAACAATTGCTGGATGCGACCGTGGTGGCTTATGAGGAGTCGCTGAAATTGACCCAGGCGCTGTATGAAACCGGTATCGACTCCGACGAATCCGTCGCGCAAGCCGAAACTCAGCTGGAAACCGCCCGCGCCCTAGACACCAATCTGGGCATCCTGCGGTCGCAATACGAGCACGCGATTGCGCTCCTGGTCGGTCAGCCCGCTTCTTCTTTCTCGATAGCCGTTGAGCCCTTGAAAACTCCGCCGCCGGCAATTCCGTTTGGCGTTCCGTCGCAACTTCTGGAGCGCCGCCCTGACATCGCCGCATCCGAGCGCCTGATGGCCCAAGCCAATGCGCAAATCGGCGTCGCGGTGGCCGCCTATTATCCAACCCTGACGCTTAGCGCTTCTGCCGGATTTCAAAGCCCTGCCGCCTCCACTTGGTTGAGCTGGTCAAACCGAATCTGGTCCGTCGGCCCGTCCATATCCGAGTTGATTTACGATGGCGGTTTGCGCCGGGCCACAGTTGAACAATATCGCGCGCAATATGACCAGACGGTCGCCAACTATCGCAACACGGTCCTCACCGCGTTTCAACAAGTCGAGGATAACCTTTCCGGTCTGCGCATTCTTTCCAAGGAAATTCAGGAACAGGACATCGCGATCGCATCCGCGCAACGAAGCCTTAATCTGGCCACGGACCGCTACCGCCTTGGCATCGACCCCTACCTCAACGTCATTACCGCCCAGGCCACGCTTTTTAGCAATCAGCAGACAGCCGTGAACCTGCGGATCCTGCAAATCGTCGACAGCGTGCAACTGATCGAGGCACTCGGCGGAGGCTGGGATTCCTCAACGCTTCCCACGTCGCAGCAGATTATTTCGCGACAGGCCCAGCTGCCGGCAACTGCTCCGGTCCCGCCTCCTCCGAGCCAACCTAACACGGTCGAACCCGCCAAGGGCCAACCGGCCTCATCGACTAACTGATCGGTCTCGCTCTTAGGAATTTGTGCTCAGCGTGCTGAGCTCGAAGCTTCCCGCCGAATCAACAAAGCCAGCCGGGGAAACAGGAAATGCCCGCCGGCGTCATCGATCACATTCACCTGGCAGGTATAAAAGCCGGGTTTGAGCGACGTCAGCGCCACGTCTAGCTGGAAGACCGCAGCTTTTCGCTCGCGCGCATTCAACTCCGTCAACTCGACCAACGAACTTTCGTAGGCCTTGGCTTTGCCCTGGAAAAAGGCGACGTTCGTCAGCAGCCGGATGCCGGGCTTGGCGTCTTTTACTCTTGCAGAATCCTGGCTTCTGGCCGGCTCCGCTACCACCGGCCGCGCCGGGTCATACACCTCGTAATAAAGAAAAAGGTGCTGCGTCGCCGAGAAAACATGCGTGATGTTCGGAATAATCTCGGAACCATCGTGCACGAGCGGGTTCGGGTTCGCAGTCGTCTTTACTTTTGCTGTTTGAATCTGGTTGGCCAGCACCACTGAACTCATCTTCAGTGGCATTGCCTTCAACTCCGGCACCTCGATGTCGGTTTCGAACGATGCCATGCGGCCGGTTTCATTCTCGCGCACGACAAACTTAAGGTGATACTTGCCGCTCAGCAGGCTCATGCCAGTGTCATACTGCACATTTTTTTTCTGGACCTCGGTCGAACTGCTCACCGCAAGTTTCACCGTGTCGCGAATTCGATTCAAGGGATGGCGTTCGCTATCGAGCACCATTCCAATCACGTCCAGCGAGGCCTTGTCGCGGTCGCTGCTGCGGACGAATGGAATCTGCGAACCCGGCACCACCAGCGAGATAGGAACGAAAAACTTGTTGCCGTCCAGGCGGAAGTAGGCGACGCCCAGATACAGCGGGAAATCCGTGGTCGGCATCTCAGAGGCAAGTTCCTCCTCCAGTTGCCGCTCCTTGTCGTCGGCCGTGGAATGCTTGTAATCCGCGGGAGCGTAGTAACCGCGGCGGTAATCGATCTTCACTCCGGGAACGTTGCTCTTGACGACGATGTGCCGGTAACGCCCGTCGCGCGCCAAGTTCGTGCTGTGATAGCCGAGCAGGTAGTAGGTTGAGGTGTCCTGCTGCACTCCCTTAAAAATCTTGCTGAAGTCGTTGGAGTCGAGAAAAGCGCGTCCGCCGGTATCGCTCGCCAGCGTCACCAGCGTCTCCTGCGTGGTGAAATTGGAATTCAACGCATTCAGTGTTGCCTGTCCCGAATACGCCGAAACGCCGCGCAGGCTAGCGTTCTGCGCTTCCCCTCCCGCAACCAGCGCCTGCAAGCCTCGCATGTCCATGGCGTAAATCGCCAGGTTCGAGCGCACCGCCGCGTTCACCGCCGCACGCAGCTCCGATTGATTCTCGATACCGGTGCGGTCCATACCGCTGGAAAAATAAATCAGCGATTTCTTCTGCTGAACGTGCGAAAGCTTCTCGGCCACTGAGCGCAACGCCTCTAGCCGCCGGTCGGTGTTGAAAATGTTGTATTCGGTATCGTCGGCGGTGAATGGTTGGCCGGTGTCGGACGTGCCCTCGGTCGTGCCCGTGGTGCCTTCCTCGAACCCCTGGCCGCTGCCCGAACTGAATGCCTGCAATTGCTTTTTCAGCAGCGCGTGATCCGTAGTGAAATCCTGGTTCACCAGTAGTGAACTTCCCAGCGAAACAATCGATACCAGATCCGCGGGCGCCATTTGGGCATCGACATACTTTTCGGCGGACGTAACCGCGCGCTCGATCTCGTCCGGCTCCATGGCGGAAAGATCGAAGAACAGAACAATCAGACGCCGATCCTTGAATTGCGCCGAGGCATCGGCAGCGGAAGGCGCCGGACTCGCCATCCCAGACGCCGCTTCCGGCAGTGGCTTCGCCTGGGCCACATCCTGTACTGGCACGGCATCGACGTTCTCCACATCGAAGGAAACAATCTTCTGCGGTTTGTTGTCCTCGAGAATCGTGAAGTCTTCCGGTTTCATTCCCGGCACAAACTTTCCGTTCTTGTCCTTTACCGTTACGTTCACCAGGACGAGATCGGATTCTGCGCGAAACACATAATCGGATTGCTGTTGCGAAGGCGAGGCAGCGCACACGAGTACGAGCATGAGCAGCAGCGCTACAGCTCGATCGACGAATCGTTTTGGAGTTATAGTCATGGCGATCCTCTTTGCGGCATCCTCCTCAAAAACGAAAGCGCGACGTAATCGTGATCTGTCGCATGGCCCCCGCCGCCGTAATCCGACCAAAGGTTGGCGAGTTAAGGTTCGTATCAAGTGAGGAATAATTCACGATATTGAAAACGTTGGTGGCCTGCGCCCGGAACTCCAACACACGCGCTTCCTTCAGCGGAAAGATTTTTGTGAATGCCATGTCAAATACTTTGCTGCCCGGGCCGATGATGCTGTTGCGGCGCGCATTTCCATAAGTACCCGTGGGCGGCGCCACGTACGCAGCGGTATTGAACCACTCCGCAATCGAAGGATTCCCCAGGCTCACCGATTGACCGGGAACCAGGTTCGGCCGCAGCGTGCCATTGGTTCCCCCGTTTACGTCGCTGACGTCGTTCAGCAGTCGTGGCGTGAACGGCAGCCCGGACGCGATCGTCCAGTCGCCGCTCCACTGCCAATCGCCGGCAATCGCGCGCCACGGAGTATTTCCCGTGAGCCAGCGCTTGTCGTGGCCAAAGGGTAGCTCCCACAAATAATCCGCGGTGAACTTATGGGTCTGGTTGAAGCTGGAAAGCCCTCGCTCGGCGGACAGATTGAAAGGATTCTGCGCGACGTTGGCGGCGCCTCCGCCCGACGAACTGCCACCTCCGCCAGCACCAGTACCACCCGCGCCCAGTCCAGGGGTATTCGATCCCGAGGTGGCTCCGGCGCCGATGGACGATGCGTCGTCCAGCGACTTAGAAAATGTGTAGGTGCCGCCGATCGCAAATCCTAACGCCAGCCGCTTGCGCAGCCGCACTGAACCCGCGTTCGCTTCCTGGTCGGCCACCGAGTTTTCGTAAGTGAAAGCCTGAACCACTTCAACACTTGGCGGAATGCGAATCCCGGTAGGGGTTCGGTTCGGCGCTTCCAGAATGTCGAGAGCCGTTCCCTTGGTTCCCGTGTAGTCAAGATTCAGCAGCAGGGTGGGGCGAATCTGCTGTTGAACATCCAGGTTGCGTATTTGCACATAGCCCAGCCGGTAATTCGGATTCACGGCATAACTGTTGGTGATGCCGGTAGCCGTCGGGAATCCGTTTTGCAGCGTCAGGTCTCCGGCGGCCGTCTGAACGTTCGTCGCCGCGGTGGCGAACGGCGGCTGCAACGCAAGTTGCTGCGCGATGCCCTGATACGCACCCGTGTTGTAGTTGATGCCATATCCACCGCGCACCACCGTATTGGGAAGCGGCTTCCAGGCAAAACCGATTCTGGGCGCAAAATTGTTGCGATCCGGCCGCACCAGGCTGTTCGGCAGGCTGCCGCTGTATGGTCCCACCTGCCCCGGCTGAATCGGCGTCACCGGCGTCGATCCAAGCGGAAACGCCGGATTCAGCACGCCGGGCGAGAGGTCGAGGTTCACGATGCGATTGTTGATTTCCGTCAGCGGCGAAACGTACTCGTAGCGCACCCCGAGATTGAGCGTCAGATTCGCACGCATCTTCCACTCATCTTGCGCATACAAATCCCAATAGTTGCCGCGGAAGTACTCACTTTCTCCGAACTGAACGGACGTTTGCTGCGGCAATCCCAGCAGAAAGTCGGCGAAATCGTATCCCGTGCCGGTCACCTGCTTTCCGCCAATGAACTGCGCGGTATTGGTGCCGGTGAAGACAAACGCGCCGCGCGGGTTGCTGTCCGTATCCGTATTCACCTGCACGCGCCGGAAATCACCGCCCCAGCGCCAGGCATGCTTGCCATGATTCCAGATCACATTGTCGGAGAAAGTGTAGGTCTGCGGTCGCACAAGCGAAGGAGTCGTATCCTGAAGGCTGGCAAAATTTGTGAAAGAGAGACTCGGCAGTCCCCAGTCGAACGGGTTTGTTGAAACTCCCGTGATTCCCAGCGTGCCCGTGATGTTGTTATTGAATGCGTACAGATTCTGCGCGTGGGTGCGGTTGCGGTTAAAGTCAGCGCGAAGAATGTTGGTCAGCTTTCCCATGCTGCGCGTGTAAGACACGGGAATGTCAAAGCTGCGGACCGTTGTGGTACCGCCCACGCGCGGGAACGGATTCGTCAGCGTAGCCGTCGATTGGTGGTAGTGGAAGCCAATCTGCAGGCTGTTGCGCGGAGCGTTACGGCCTCCGCCTCCGCCGCGGCGTCCGCCCGCGGGCGCTGCGCCAAAGCTGTGGTTCACACGTACGTTCAGATCGTCGCTGTCGCTATTGGCGGATGTCACGAAGTGGAAGTTCTGAAATGTGCCCGGCAAGTTCGGCAACGGAATATACGGCAACAATCCTAGCGCTACCGAGTTGATTTGTGGAATCTGGTTGCCCGGGAAGGGAGTGTTTGTCTGGGGATTGAAAATCTCGATCGGTTGCCCGCCCACGGCTCCCGAATTACAGATGGCCTGGGTCTGGGAAAAACATCCGTTTCGCTCCAGCAACGTCGGCACCGTCGAAAACTGATCGAAGGGATCGTCCCCGTGCCTACCGTTAAAGTTGATGAAATAAAAAGTCTTGGTCCCGCCGTGGTAGATATGAGGAATGTTCAGCGGTCCGCCCACGGAACCGCCAAAACTATTCTGCAAATAGGCCGGCTTTTCCGTGGGCTGGCCGGTGAGTGCAAACGGTGAGGCATTCAATGCCGAATCGCCGACGCCGTAATATAAAGACCCATGCGGGCGATTGATGTCAAACCCGCGTCGGCCGATACCGCCTCCACCACCGAATCCTCCACCGCCGCGCCCGCCCCCCGGACCGCCAAATCCGCCGCCGAATCCTCCGCCCTGCTGGCGGGCGTCGTTGAAACGCTGCTGCATTTGGTCTGGGCTTATCGCGTTGAACGAATCGGAAGTGTTGCCAGAAACCGCGACAGATTCCGTGGCGCTGCCCGGAGCAATCCCCGGAACCGGCATACCGGCGGGCACTACGTCGCCCATCGAACTAACGCCAGAACCGCCCGTCGACCCCCCGGACGACCCGGCGGACGCATCCGGTCCCGCGTCGCTCTGAAACACAGAAAGACTCTGAAAGCCACGCCCGCCGGCATTTGCGCGCCGCTGCTGCGTTTCGTCAGCGCGGGCCTCGCGCGCCCGCGACAGCAGCACCAATTCAAAATTCGCCTGCACGTCCGCATGAGTTTCGTCTAACACAACTTCCTGCGCGCCAGCGGCAAACGCCGCCATCTGCACCCGCACGTTATAGTGCCCATCGGCGGGAATCCGCAGCCAGTAACTGCCGTCCACATCCGTCGAGGTACTGACTTGTTCCTTGGTGGCTGCATTCACGGCGGAGACTCCAGCCCCGGGAATCGGCATATTTCCCGACTTCACCACGCCGTGAATAGTTCGCCCTGCGGCGGGCGCGACGGCTTGCCCGCGCAACAGTCGCGGATGAAACACGACAAGCTGAAACAGGAAGAGAAACGGAAAGACGAACTCTGGACGCAGTCTGCCCTTAGCCACCAGAATGCGAAAGCCGAAATTCCTCATAGCGTCGCGCAGATGTTCGATGCTGTCTTGCTCGAATCATACCGCTGTCGCTTGCGCGGAAACGTAGAGTTTTGTGAGTTTATTGGCGATCGCACGGTTCATACAGGCAAGGGATCCGGCTTCCCGGCTCCCTCAAAATACCCTTCGATTTCTTCCAAGGTTTTCCCTTTGGTTTCCGGCAGGAACACCGCCGCCGTGATGAAGTAGATTACGGTGCATCCGGCAAAGCCAAAGAACATGGCCGAGTAGCCATGCTTGCCGACAGTGGGCAGAAATACGGCGGCGATACCGGTCGAAACGGCCTGATTAATCAGCAGCGCAATGCTCATGCCGTTGGAGCGAATCCGCGTCGGCATCAACTCCGAAAGCGCGAGCCACACGCACACTCCCGGACCGATCGCAAAAAACGCCATGAACACGAAAAGTGTGATGGCCACCAGCATTCCGTTGTGCGGGCTGGGCAACGGAGTGATCAGCGCATTGTCGATTTTCAGCGGAGCCTGGCGCGCGGCATCGAGATCGCCGAAAGGATTCGAAAAGAACGCCACCACTTTATTGGCGGGCACAGAGCCTTCCCGCGTGATTTCGATCGGAGCCGCGGCCGTGTCGTCGGAGCGCGCGGCCTTGGTTGCGGCACGAAAATCTCCATACGAATAAATGACGACCAAAGATGTAGGACCGCTACCGATGCTCCGCGCAGCGTCCCCAGCCGGGATCAGCAGCGTCTCAGCCAGTTTCTGGTCGTAGGTAAGTGCGATCTTCTGGTCCGCCGTGACCATGGACTGCACCGCGCCTCTCGAATCCACCCGCTTGCTTTCCGTCCGGCGGAAAAGCAACCCGGTGCAGACGAGCGACAGAATGATCCCGGCCGTTCCCAGCGTCAGCAAGAACTTGCGCCCCTTGCGATCCACCAGCAGCACGCTACCAATGGTCACCAGAAAATTAACGATCGTAAAGATAACGTAGCCCCAATGCGCCTGCAGGTCGGAAAGCCCGCTCTGCATCAGGATGTTCGTGTTATAGCCGATGATGGAATTGATCCCGGTGGCTTGGTTGCAAGCGAGAATGATGCAAGCCAAAACAAACGGAATCACATATTTCCGGCGCAAGAGCGACTCTTTGACGTTGCCCTTGGCCCCAGTCGAAGCTTTCGCCTTCTCGACGGCCGCGACTTGCTCCATTTCCGCGATCTCGACATCGGCTTGCGGCTCGGTGCGCGAGCGGAGAAGCGCGGCGTAGGCGGCATCCCGTCGGCCACGCAGAAACAGCCAGCGCGGCGACTCCGACACCATGAAACCGCCGATTACGAACAAGATGCCCGGGGGCAGAGAAACCCAGAAGATGCTGCGCCACGCCGTGTCTTTGAAGGCAAAGAGTCGCGTCGCGTCGCCCACCTTGGCCACCTCTTCAACGCGAAAACTGAAATACATGCCGACAAATGCCGCCGTCACGATACCCAGCGTCAGCAGCCATTGGAAGATGCCCGTCCCCTTGCCGCGGCTCGTCGCCGACAAACACTCAGCCAGATACAACGGGACCACCACACCGATCAGCCCAGCACTGACGCCTTGCAAGAGGCGTCCAATAACCAGAGACTCATAACCATGCGAGAGGGCGATCATGGGAATGCTGCATACAAACAGCAATCCGCTGAGAATCATTAGAGGCTTGCGACCCATCCAGTCCGCCAGCACGCCCGCAAACAGGGTTGAGATCACGCTGCCAAGAAGCACGGCCGCGACGACGATGGAAAGTTGGCCTGCGTTCAAGCCAGAGGTCGCCTCCAGATATGGCAAAGCCCCCGCAATGATGCCGACATCCACGCCGTACAGTAATCCGCCCAATCCCGCGACCAGCAGGAGGAATCGGTTATAGCCAGCCTTTGAGTCGCTCATCACAGTGGTAGTCCTTTCGAGCTCAGGAAACCCTCCTCAAGTCCGTTCTTAGAGTTCTGGCTTCGTGAGTATTCTATGCGCGTGCTTGTTCGAGATGCTTCAGGGTCGGCAACCCTCTGATGGATTTCCCAGCCTTCTTCTGCGCGACGCGTATCTCAAAAAGACTTTGCAGGTTAAGCCAGAACTCGGCCGTCGTACCGAAGAAGTGGGCAAGGCGTAAGGCTGTGTCGCCGGTGATGGCGCGCCTTCCATTCAGGATTTCAGTCACGCGGTTGGTCGGAACATCAAGCTGCCGCGCCAACTCCGCGGCGCTCATACCCAGTTCCTTCAGTTCTTCGGCCAGATGTTCGCCCGGGTGGATAGCGGTAAGTGCCATGATGTTTCTCCTAATGGTAATCGACAATCTCCACGTTCGATGGGCCCGGAGTTTCTTCCGACCATTCAAAGCAAATCCGCCACTGGTCATTGATACGGACGCTGTATTGGCCCTTTCGGTCCCCTTTCAGCGCTTCAAAACGGTTGCCGGGTAAAACGCCGAGATCCCTAAGCACGACGGCCGCTTCTAATCGGTCCAGCTTCAGGCGCGCGGCCCGCTCAACTCCAGAAAGTGCCTTCACGCGCTTACCGGCGGCGAAGTCCCTGGTCCGCTTGTCCCGGTAGCTGACGATCATGATTCAGAATAGCGATAGTTACGCGTTACGTCAAGCGTAATGGATGGCGAAGAGCAAACTTGAGTTGTGCCGCTCGTCCCTCAAGCACAAGTCGGCTGGCCGTCTGCAGACAAGGCAGATGGCGGGAGTTCTTACGCCTCTGCTTCGGGAAACGGCGTTGCCGGCTGAATCTCAATGACGTGCAGTCCGCACTCGGTCTTGGCCGTGCCCGGCCAGCGTCCCGCTCTGGGATCTTCCCCCGGCCGGACGGCCCGCGTGCAATGCGTGCAACCGATGCTCGGATAATTCTGATCATGAAGTGAGTTGTAAGGCACGCCATGTTCGTGGAGATAGCGCCAAACTTGTTGCGAGCTCCAGTCGGCGATCGGATTTACCTTCACCAGGCCGAATTTCGCGTCCCAATCGATTTTGTGGGCGTCCTTACGAAATGAGGTCTGGTCGCGGCGAATGCTCGTGATCCACGCCGCCAATTCGCTCAGCTTGCGGCGCAGCGGCTCGACCTTTCGCAGGTTGCAGCATCGGTCGGGGTCGCGGGTCCAGAGCGCCGTACCGTGAACCCGCTCCTGTTCTTCGGGCGAGAGCAGCGAAAACACTCTCTCAATTTTGATTTCATATTTTTGCTCGATCCTATCGATCAGGCTGTAGGTCTCGGGAAACAGGAATTCGGTATCAACCGTGAACAGGCGGAAATCCTTGCGCACCCGCGAGGCCATGTCAATCAGCACCATGCCTTCCGCCCCAAACGCGGAAGAGATCGCCACGTCATTGCCGAACGTCTCAAACGCCCAAGCCAGCACCTGCTGCGGACTCCAACTTTCCGCCGTCAACTGCAGTTCTGCGATATTGTTTTTCATGCCATCGGCTCCTCATCTCGCCGAAGCGGCGCCTGCGAGAGAAACGTTTCGAAAGGTGAGGCGGAAAGCAAAGAGTCCCCTCCCGTCGAAAGGTGTGGCATCGCAAACTCCACTGCTGCGGCCGGATCGGCCAGACCCACGACCTCACCGGCAATCAGCAGCGTGGGCGAGGCAAGTTGCGGCGCACGATGCAGATCAAGCAAAGTCGTGCGATGGGTTCGCTGATATTTCGTGGAGGCGCGCGAGACCACGGCGCAAGGAGTTTTGCCGGCAAGCCCAGCCGCAGCCAGCCTTTTGGCGATTTCCGAGTAGTTTTTCCCCGGCATATAAATCACCAGCGTCGCTCCACTCGCGACAAACTTGCTCCAATCCGACGCATCTTTTTCGATGCCGTCTTTCTTAGAGGCACGATGGGCGGTGATGAGCACCAGCGCCGACGACGCGTGACGATGGGTCAGCGGAATCTGGGCTGCGGCTGCCGCTCCCAGAGCCGAGGTCACGCCTGGAACGATTTCGAAAGGAATATTGTTTGCGCGCAGAGATTCAATCTCTTCACCGGCCCGCCCGAAGATCAGCGGATCGCCACTCTTCAACCGGACAACGCGCAGCCCCAAAGCCGCCAACTCGATCATCAGAAAATTGATCTCGCCTTGCAGGATTTTCTTTTTCCCGCAGCGCTTGCCCACGTTGTGAATCTGGGCGGTTGACGGAATCAGCGTCAGTATCACGGGCGCGACCAGGTCGTCGTGCAAAACCGCGTCAGCGGTTCGCAGCAGGCGAAGCGCCTTCACCGTCAGCAACTCCGGATCGCCCGGCCCTGCCCCCACTAGATAAACCTTGCCTTTCATGCTCCCTCACCTTTCGCGCTCATCTTCTTTATTTTTATTGCGCTCAACTTCTTGTGCTTATCTTCTTGTGCTCAACTTTTTGTGCTCAACTCCGGAACTTTGGCCAGCGCCGCTTCGAACGCTTCCCTGCTCGCCAGCGAGTGCAGTAACTCCCACTTGGTCTCTCGATCGAGATCACTAGCCAGAATGAGACGTCTGGTCTCGCCCAGCTGTTCAACCCAGTCCGAGTATCCTGGCCCGAACTGCCGCTCCAGTTGCTGCCGAAGTTTCTGCGCCAGCGACGGACTCTGCCCGGCGGTTGAAATCGCGATCTGCAAATCGCCGCGCCGAACCACTGCGGGGTAAAAGAAATCGCAATACTCCGGAACATCCACCACGTTGCACAGCACTCCGCGACGCTGCGCCTCGCGATAAATGAGTTCGTTCAGAGTCTCGGAAGCCGTTGCCGCGACCGCCAAAAACTTGCCGTCGAGATCTCCCGGCGTGAAACGGCGCAGCTCCAGTTCGATCTTCCCTGCGTCGGCCCATTCACGGACCTGGCTGCTAGCCTCAATCGCGACCACGTGGAGGCGTGCACCGGTATCGATGAGTCCGCCGATCTTGGGCTCGCCGACTTTCCCCGCGCCGACGACCAGGCATTGCGTCCCCGTCAGCTTCATAAACATTGGGAACAGATTAGTCACCGTCACCTCCCGCGGATTGTGCCAAGCGTCCAACCCCCACCGGCGGCGCATCGCGCGTGACTGCGTCCACCGGCTCGCCCGCAAGGAATTCGCGCAACTCCGTGTCGGAGTGCCGGGCAAAGAACTGACGCAAGTTTTCGCCTGCTTCACGCGTGGTGAGATATTGCTGCAGCAACCTTTCGATCGCATCTGGGACCTCAGTCGCCGGGCATCGGTATCCTACGGGCCGCGCGGTCGCCTGATGCAGACCGAGCGCTCCGCCGACGCAGAAGTAATAGGCATCGACCAGACGTCCATCAACTTTCATCTTCTTGCCGTCGATGCCAAGGTCGGCAATCCAGTGCTGACCGCAACTGTTCGGGCATCCGGTGACGTGCAGTTTCAAGTGCTGATCGAAGCCGGGCAGGCGTTCTTCCAGTTCTTCCACCAGCCAGCGGGCAAAGCTCTTGGTCTCGGTGATCGCGAGCTTGCAGAATTCCGTGCCGCTGCAGGCGATGGTGCCGCGAAAAAAGGAGGAGCCTCCCACGCGCAATCCAATCGCATCCAGTTCCCTGGCCAAGTCTTCGGAAACGAGCTGGGGAACGTTCACGATGAGCAAGTTCTGCATGTTGGTCGCGCGCAGTTCGCCGGCGGCGAAGCGATCGGCCAGTTCGGCGGCGGCGTGCATTTGTTCGGCAGTAATTCGTCCGCGGAGCACTGCGGCTCCCACGTAGCAGTAGCCCGGCTGCTTCTGCGGATGAATTCCCACGTGGTCGCGATAAACATCCGCGGGCGGCGATTCATCGACCGCCGGATCGAATTCAAATCCGATGCGCTGCTGCAGTTCCTCGAGAAACTTTTCCGCCGTCCAGCCATGGCGCAAGAAAAGAAACTTCAACCGCGCCCGTTCGCGATGCTCGCGCAGTACGTCAGAGTCGCGAAACAATTCAGCAATCCCATTAATGGCGGGCAGCACCTGATGCCAACGGACGAACGCGTTCAAGCGCGCTCCCAGGTAAGGTTCGGTGGAGAGTCCGCCTGCAACTCGCAGGGAGAAACCCACTTCCGGCGTCCCACGCAGCACACGAGTTGTCGCCGTTAAACCCACATCGTTGATCTCCGGATACGGGCACCACACGCGGCATCCCGTGATTGAGATCTTGAATTTGCGAGGCAGGTTGTAGAAGTCGGCGTTTCCCGCCAGCATGCGCGAGGCTTCGAGCGCTAAGGGCGATGCATCGCAAATCTCGTCCGCATCTACGCCAGCGACGGGGCAGCCGGTGACATTGCGCGTGACATCCCCACAGGCGCTGGTCGTGTTCAATCCCACTCGCCCGAGTGCTTCGAGCAGCTCAGGAAGCGCCTCGATCGTTACCCAGTGCAACTGAATGTTCTGGCGCACGGTGATGTCGGCAATTCCGTGAGCGTAGCGGCGGGTGAGATCGGCAATGGTTCGCAGTTGTTCGGAGCTGAGAAGACCGTTGGGGATCCGGATTCTTACCATGAAGCATTGCAGCGCCCGGCCTTCACCATTCTGGCCGCCGGTGACACCGGCTCCGTCGCCCTGCGTGTAGACGCCCCACCAGCGAAAGTAGGTTCCCAGCCACTCTGGTGGAATGGAATGGAATCCCTCGCGCGCGAAGCGGCGAATTTCTTCCAAGCCTTCCCATGGATTCTTGGAGCGCTTAAGGCGCTCGACTCTTTGTGCCTTGGTTTCTGTCGCTGTGATTGTCATCGCCTGTTGTCCCCCACCTGTTTGTCCCCACAAACAAAAACCCACCGCCAGATTGATCTGGCGGTGGGTTATAAGTGCCGTTCATTTAAACGAATTCCTTAGGTCGGCAGCCTCCCCGCGCCAGCGCACACGAATGCACAACAACAACAAGTGCACATGCACATCGCGGAAAGATTCTGTCCCACCATACCTGCCATTCTAGGTTGACCGACTTCGGGCAGTCAACAAACTTCGGTACTTCTATGGATCAATATTTTTGATTTCACAAATCGCAATTTCCGCATCCACCAAGCAGGGCTCAGCGTGGGTATCCGTCAGGATGTGTGCGATGCCACTGCCACGCGCTTTCCACAATCGTCTTCAGGTCCGGGAATTTTGGCTGCCAGCCGAGTTCGCGCTGAATTTTCCTGGAGCTGGCAACTAACACCGCTGGATCGCCCGCCCGGCGCGGAGATTCGATCACGGGAATCGGATGCCCGGTGACTGCCCGCGCCACCTCGACCACCTGGCGGACACTGAAGCCCTGTCCGCTGCCCAGGTTATAAATCAATGGGTTGTAGATCAATGGGTTGTAGATCAATGGGTTGTAGATCAATGGGTTGTAGATCGATGGATTGTGATTCTCCAGCGCATCGAGCGCCAGCAGGTGCGCGCGCGCCAGATCGCTGACGTGGATGTAATCGCGGACACAGGTACCGTCGGGCGTGGGGTAGTCGGCGCCGAAGATGTTCACGTGTTGGGCGCGGCCGAGAGCGACCGCGAGAATCCGGGGGATGAGATGGGTTTCCGGTTGGTGGGCTTCCCCTCGGTCGGGGCGGGAGGCGCCGGCTGCATTGAAATAGCGCAGGCTGGCATAGCGCAGTCCGTGAATCTGATGGAACCAGGACAGCATTCGCTCCACCAGCAACTTCGATTCGCCGTAGGCATTGGTCGGATGGACGGGATCGTCCTCCTCGATCGGGGTGCGCTCGGGATTGCCGAAGAGCGCGGCGGTTGAGGAGAAAACGAAACGCCTTACCTGAGCCGCGAGCATCGCTTCGATGAGGGTCAGCGCATTGGCGGTGTTGTTGCGGAAGAAGTCTTCGGGAGACTTCATCGATTCGCCCGCTTCGATCAATGCCGCAAAATGCATGACGGCATCAATCTCGCGAGAGCTAAGGAGATGACCAAGCGAAGCCCGATCCGCCAAGTCGCCCACCACCAACTCGGCGTTCTTCGGCACTGCCGGACGATGTCCGCGACTCAGGTTATCGAAGACGACAACCTGGTGTCCTGCCTGCAATAGCTCGTCGGCAACCACGCTGCCGATGTAGCCCGCTCCCCCTGTAACCAGAACCCTCATTCGGGACGTTGTCTTGTTCTAGCTCGTCTTGTTCTACCTCAATGGGAAACGGCGGCGAACAGCGGCGAGTGCATCAGCGACTGGAATTTCTGGTCGTCGCTCTTGAAGTGCAGCAGCACGTTCGAGCTGTCGGAATCGACGGTGGTAGCGTCAATGGCGATCTTTTCAATAGGGCTGGCACCCATCTTCTTGTAAAGCATGCCGGCTTTGACGATGGAGGAAAGCGTTGCCGCCGTCATCGAATCGGCGGTGAGAACGCTTAGGTCGAAATTCACCCCGCTCGAGAAGTTCATGGTATAGCGAGAAGCCAGTATGCGCTTTTTGAGCGTGTCGTAGTCGGCAATCTTCGCGGCATCGCCCAATGCCGAGAACATGATGGCCTGGGTTCCCTTCTGGTCGAGGATGCTCCACACGGTCGCACCATCGACGGCGGACATCTGGTCGCTCATCACCGAATTGGAATCGAGCGAAGCGCGCTTGCCGTCGCGGGTATCGAGCGCGCTGTGCAACGACGCAGGAGTGCCGAAGGCAAGCGTGTTGTCGTCGGTGAAGGTCATCACCAGACCATTATCCATCGGGTAAATGCTGGCGGTACCGTACTTCACGGCGGTAATCTTCTTAAGCTTTAATTTCTTGATAACCTTTTTGGCGGAGAACGAACCCTGCGCCACACCGATGGTTTCAATACCCTTCTTCTCGGTGCGGAAGGAAGCGAAATTGAGTTGGTCGAGATCGTTGTCGATGTCAATGCCGATGCCTTTCAGCGCGGTCTCGAATTCCTTGATGTTGTCGGGCATGACTTGTTGTTTGAGCGCCTGCGCGGTGGGTGAATCCTTGAGCGCGCGGTAGTCGACGCCGATCAGTTGCTGGATTTCAGCCGGCACCATGGAACGGGCCGACGATGCGATCGGCATGGCGTAGCCGACCGTTGCGCAGAGAAGCAAAACCGCAAAACAAAAATTCTTCATAAAATTCCTCAAAACGAAGTCCTCAGAATGGGTCTGCCCAGTTTAGATGCAAGACGCAAACTGCGCGTCGAGGATCTTTGGCAGACTATAACCTGCTGTGATCCTAATTCTAATCCCTAATTCGCAACGCCGGACCGTAACTAAGGTGCGTCCCTTGCTATGGTCTTGGAACGACCGACGCGACGAAGCTTGCGCGGAAAACGGACGGCTCGAAGTGAGGCTGCTGAGCGCGCAACTTTTCTTCTTACCGAAATCAGCTAATTGAAATCAACCACGATGACGGACTTGCCGTCAGCGCGGGGACTTGGTCCTCACAGCGCCCGTCACGGGAAACCAATCAGTTAGCCGACATCTTCAAGTGCGAGTTTATAATATGAGTGCAACATATTGATAGGACTGGCGTTATTTGCAACGCTCGATAAACGGTCCGCACCGGTGGCCCGCCAAAACAATGAACGATTACCGCTCGGCCTGGCTGTCAAAGAGGTGGTGCTGAGGCCAAATGGCTAAAAGCGCGAGAAGTGGCGCCCCTCGGGTTATTTCGATCGACGATTCAAAAGCCAATCCCGTTATACTTCCCACGTGACCTGGCCCGCCATGCACCTCCCCCCAGGGTGCAATCGAAATTTGCGAACATTTCCGGGCCCCACCGTTCGGAGGATTCCGTGCAAAGCCGCTTCTCCAGCCATCTCCACGCTATCAACATTGTCGCTCGATTCGTGATCGTCACCATTCTGACCACGCTCGCATCGCGGTCCCAGGTGTCGCTGGTCCAGGTTCCAGCGACCTCGGGAAAGACGCAGGCACCGGGTGTCGCACCGTTGGACTCGGGAAACCCCATTTTCCTGCCGGTGGTGAACTACGGCTGGGGCTCGGGGCCCTACGATTCCGCATCGGCAGCGATCGCAGATTTGAACAATGACGGAAAACCGGATGTGGTGGTGGTAAACCTTTTCTGCAACAGCTCTTGCTCTGCCAGCTCGGTGAGCGTGCTCATGGGCAATGGCGACGGGACCTTCCAGCCGGCGGTGGCCTACGTCTCGGGCAGTCCCGGCGCTATGTCGGTGGCGATTGCCGACGTCAATGGTGACGGTAAACCGGACATCATCGTGGCGAATTACTATGACGACAGCATCGGCGTGTTGCTGGGCAACGGGGATGGTACTTTTCAGCCGGTGCTGACCTACGCCTCGGGTTCGACGGACAGCACGATTTCAGTCGCGGTCTCAGATATCAATGGAGACGGTAAACCGGACGTGGTGGTAGCGGTGAACAATTGTGGCGAGGAGTACCCGTGTCGCGGTTTGGTGAACGTGTTGCTGGGCAATGGTGACGGCACCTTTCAGCCGGCTGTCACTTACAGCTCCGGAGGGAATTACATTGCGTCGGTAGCAATTGCAGACGTGAACGGCGACGGCAAACCCGATGTGATCGCCGCCAACCTGTGCTCCGACTTCATGCCGTGCTCCGGGCCAGGGTCGGTGGGAGTGCTGCTGGGCAACGGGGACGGGACCTTTCAGCCGGCGGTCACCTACAGCTCGGGCGGCGATTACGTCAATTATTTTAATTCGCAGGCGGTGGCCATTGCGGACGTGAACGGAGATGGCAAGCTCGATGTCATCGTGACCGACCCGGCGGGTGGACCAGCTGACGATGGCGCGGTGGGAGTGTTGCTGGGTAATGGCGACGGCACCTTTCAGCCGGTGGTGATCTACGATTCCGGAGGCTCCATTCTTTCCGCAGTAGCCGTAGGTGACGTGAACGAGGACGGCAAGCCGGACCTGATAGTAGCGAATGAGTGCCCCACCGGGGGCAGCTGCGACATTGGCTCCATAGGCGTGCTGCTCGGCAATGGTGACGGGACCTTCCAACCGGTGGTGACTTTCAGTACCCCGACATATGTCACCTCGGTGGCGGTCGGAGACGTGAACGGCGACGGAAGACCCGACGTCGTGGTCCCCAGCCATATCGGATATGCCGGTGCAGCAGGCGTCTTGATGAACGACACCGGGCCCCACAGTCCTTCAGCGACCACCTTGGTGTCAAACACCAATCCAGTCGGTCTCAACCAGATGGTGACGTACACGGCTACGGTGACGGTGCAGTCGAGCACGGCGCCGACGCGGACGGTGTCGTTCCAGGATGGCGGCACAACCGTCGCAACCGTTCAGCTGGTCAACGGTCAGGCGTCATACAGCACGTCATACGCGACGAGGAGAGTTCGGGTAATCACCGCGACGTATTCGGGCGACACTGCGAATGCTGAGAGCACTTCCGCCCCGCTCACCGAGTATGTTAAACCCCTGCCGGTCTCATCGAAGATGGTGCTCAGTACATCGGGATCGCCCTCGCTCAGAGGTCAGCCGGTTACGTTTACAGCAACCCTAACAGGAAGGTACGGCACCATTCCAGATGGCCAAACAGTGACATTCTCCGATGACGGCGCGGCGATCGGAACGGGCACTACCGCTAGCGGCGTGGCCACCTTCACGACTTCCTCGCTGACGGTGAAAACGCACGTCATCGGCGCCAACTATCGAGGGAATGGTACTTTCACGGCAAGCATTGCGACCGTGATGCAGGTGGTCAATAAGGACACAACCACTACGGCGCTTGTATCCAGCCTGAACCCCTCAGCGTACGGCCAAGCCGTGACCTTCACCGCTACCGTTACTTCTTCGGAGCAGGCGGCGCCAACCGGCAAAGTAGAGTTCAAGGATGGAACGGCCACCATCGGATCGGTGACATTACGCGGGGGCGTGGCCGCTCTAACCAAATCCAGACTCGCGGTGGATTCGCACTCGATCACCGCGGAATACGAAGGCGATGCAGGTTCGGTGAAAAGTATCTCGAACGTCGTGCTCCAGGTGGTCAAGTGAGCCGTCTTCGTACGGTCGAATCACGACATTCTCGACGGCAGTGACCGCCTGCACCCGAGGAAAGTCTACCCGCCCTTCCCCGCGTTATATAGCAGTGTCGCCAGTGCTTGGAAGCGGGGATGAGCATTCCTAGCCTTTCAGCGCAGCCGCGCGCTTACGCGTCTGGTTAACAAACACTTCGTCCTTTAATGAATCCAGGTTTATTTCCACATTCGCGAGCGCGCCTTCCAGGGCGGCTTTGGCCAGCGCGACCGCGGTTGTCAGGTCGGATTTCATGTTCGGGTTGGTGATCGGCTTCAGCTTGGTGGCGATCTCGGCCACCTCGACTACTTTTTCGGCGACTCCTAGAGGGATGCCGGTCGCCTGCTTAAGAGCGGAACTGATCGCGGCGTCGCCATCGGACGCGCCGCCGTCGGGAGATTTGGCCGACTTGTAGGCCTTCATAACCAGGTTGTAGGACTCGGCGTCAGCGTCGATCGCGGATTTGAGTTCTTCGCGAAGCGGGCCGAGCCTTGCGATGGCTGCGCTGAGCTGAGCCTCGTATTGCAGGTACGCTTTCTTGCCGCGCGACATGGACGCGACCATGCTGGCCAGTCCGGCGGCCATGGCACCGCTGGCTGCGGCGGCGCTGCCTCCTCCGGGAGTCGCGGTGGGAGCGGCCAATTGTTCGATGAAAGGCTCGACTCCGGCACGCAGGCCGCCTATGGCCATCTTGCCTCCCATCACGGCGGCCAGGCGGTTTTCTAGGATTAATGAGGAATCGAAATTCTCTACTTGCAGAAACCATTCCGCGGCTTGCTCCAATGCCCGCTTTGGAATCAGGCCTACGATCTCACTGGAAACCGGGATCACGCCGTAGCGCGCGGCTTCGCGTTTTACGTATTCGAAGACGCGGTGGATGGGAGTCTGCTCGAAGTCGGTCAGGTTCATCGAAACCTGGGCTAGGCCGCGCACCAGGAATCCGGCGCCCTTCACGAAGCGCAGGCCGCCATTTGAAAAGCGAACCGCCTTCGCAACTTTCTTCGCTATGTCGACGTCGGGCGTATTGAGGAAGACGTTGTACGCGATCAGAAACTTGCGGGCGCCGACGACGGTCGCACCCGCCGTGGGATGCACTCGGGGCTCTCCGAAATCGGGCTTGCGCGCGGGGTTAGTGGCGATGTCGGCGCGAATGCCTTCGAACTGGCCGCGGCGAATGTTCTCCAGGTTCTGGCGCTCGGGCGTGGTTGCGGCGGCTTCATAAAGATAGACCGGGATCTGGAAGCGTTTCGCGATCTCGGCTGCAACGTGGCGTGCCATGGCTACGCAGTCCTCGATGGTGACGCCGTCAATGGGGATAAAGGGCACGACGTCGGCTGCGCCCATGCGCGGGTGCGCGCCTTGATGCTTGGTGAGATCGATCAACTCGGCGGCCTTGCCTACTCCGCGAATGGCAGCTTCCTGAATGGCGTCGCGCTCGCCGACCAGCGTGATTACCGAGCGGTTGTGGTCGGAATCCATCTCGCGATCGAGGAGATAGACGCCGGGAATCTTCATGGCTTCGACGATGGCATCAACTTTGGCCGGGTCGCGGCCTTCGGAGAAATTGGGGACGCATTCGACTAGCGTGCTGGGCATGGCCTGAAGGATAACGGGCGGTGGTCGGGTGAAGCAACTCGGGAATCATGCAAGGAAAGGTCTGCGTGCGCGTTCATTGTTGGTGAGGCGAGGGAGCGAAGAATGAGGATGGGAAAGCTACTTGGCCGAATTGGATTTGCAACGGGCTTTGTCGGCCCGTTGTTGTTTTACGCCGTACCCTACACGTTTGAGTCACGTATGGCCTGTCCGCTGTGCCCGTATATTTTTGTGGCGTTTGCGCACCCATTGCTGTGGCTTCAAATCGGATTGCAGCTCGGACTCATCCAGGGTCTCATATTCGCGCTAATCGGCTTCCTGACTGGATTCTCTATCTCCAAGATCAAGCAATCCTTAGAGCCTCCCAAGAGTGGGATTTGACAGCGTGGCTCTTTAACAGGCAGACTGCCAAACTATGCGGTGCACGCCTCGACTCTCCGGCCGCGGTTTTACTTGACGATAGTCCCGCCGAAAACGTCCGTTGGCCGTTTCCCTGCTTGTCAGTAGTCAACGCTTATTAAACGATCACTTGTCGAAAGGATGCGTCATGCCGCGTCGGTCTGTGCTTTTGCTGCTTGTGTTGTCGTCTTTCGCTCCTTCTCAATTGGCCCTTGCGCAGAAGGAACGGCACTTCAATTTCCACTACGCCTTCACGGTGAAAAATGTCAGCCCGGGCGAACGCGTACGCGTTTGGATTCCGCTGGCCCACTCCGATGGCTTCCAGGATGTGAAGGTTACTTCTAAAGGCGGAGACTTGCCGCTGAAGCAGGTTCGCCAGCCGGAATATGGGAACGAAGTTCTCTATGCCGAAACTTCGAAGGCGGAGAAGGGCGAGTACAAGTTCTCCGTGGATTACGACGTGGTGCGGAGAGAGCATGTGGTGCTGGTGAACGGGAAACCACTTACTGACGCGTCGTCTGCCAAGGTGTCGCGCGTCGAGTTAGCGCGATTTCTTGAGGCGGACCGACTGGTGCCGGTGACGGGAGTTCCGGCACAATTGGCGGCGCAGGAAACCGCAGGCGCTACCACGCCGCTCGAAAAGGCGAAAGACATTTACGAATACGTCTTTCGTACCATGAAATATGACAAGACCGGAGAGGGCTGGGGACACGGCGACACGCTCTGGGCCTGCGATTCGAAGCATGGCAACTGCACCGATTTCCACTCGGTTTTCATTTCCATGGCGCGGGCGGAGAAGATTCCGGCACGCTTCCAGATCGGGTTCCCGCTTCCGGCCGATAAGCACTCCGCCGAGATTCCGGGATACCACTGCTGGGCGGAGTTCTATCTGGATTCGACGGGGTGGGTGCCGGTGGACATTTCGGAGGCATGGAAGCATCAGGAAAAACACGACTACTTTTTCGGCGCACATGATGTGAACCGGGTGCAGTTCACCCAGGGACGCGATCTGCGACTGGCGCCCGCGCAGGACGGAGCGCCGCTGAATTATTTTGTTTATCCGTATGTCGAAATCGGCGGAAAGGAATATCCGAATGTTTCGATTGCGTTTTCGTTTGAGGATGTAAATGAAAGAGCCACGGCTGGGGATCCGGCCACGACGGCTTCGCGTTAAGGCTTCCGCAGCCGTAGCGCCTTGTATCATGAACAGGATGGTTCCCTCACCGAAACCGAAGATTGGTGTTTTTGACTCGGGCGTGGGCGGCCTCACCGTACTGCGCGCTTTGCTCGAGCGAATCCCGCGCGCCAGCTATCTTTATTTCGGCGACACGGCGCGCCTTCCTTATGGATCGAAATCAGCGGCTACGGTCGCGCATTACGCGGTTGGGGCGGTGCGCTATTTGCAGGATCAGGGAGCGGAACTACTGGTGATCGCCTGTAACACGGCTACGGCGCTGGCGCTCGACGAAATCAGAGCGGCGGCGGACGTGGACGTGATCGGCGTGGTTGAACCGGGAGCGGAAGCCGCGGCGGCGGCCAGTCGTCAGCGTAAGGTGGTGGTCATCGGTACCGAGGCGACTGTCAGCAGCCACGCCTACCGGCGGGCGCTTGAAGCTCGCGGAGTTACAGTGCGGGAGAAAGCTTGTCCTCTGTTTGTGCCGCTGGTCGAAGAGGGGTGGTTGGAACATCCGGTGACCGAGCAGGTAGCGCGGATTTATCTGGCGGAAGCGTTTTCAGAAGGCGCGGGCGATTTTGATGCTGACGTGCTGGTGCTTGGCTGCACTCACTATCCTTTGATTAAGCCGCTGTTGCGGCGAGTGGCGCCGGAGCATGTCGCGATTGTGGACTCCGCCGAATCGACGGCGCAAGACGTGGCTCGTCAACTGCAGATCGCGCCACTGCCGTCTTCAGGCGAGAGCGAGCTTCGAGGCGTTCCGCAGGTTAAGTTCTTTGCTACGGATTCGGCGGAGAAATTCAGGAAGATGGGGACGCGGTTTCTGGGGCTTCCGGTGGAAGATGTGTTGCACGTGGATTTGAAGGAATAGACTACCGGGGCCGTGCTGCGCACGGGACGGGCGGGACACCCGTCGCTCCACTGAGAATCAGTACAAATGGAAATTGACTTCGACGTTGACCTGCACGGCGACTGGCTTGCCGTCTTTCAGGGCGGGCTCGAAGCGCCAGTTTTTCACGGCTTCGATCGCCTTTTCATCCAGGCCCAATCCTAAAGTTCGAACCACTCGGATGTCGCGCGGCTTACCGTCTGGACCGACCACCAGCCACAGTACGACCACGCCCATGTGTTTAACCTTGCGGGCTTCTTCCGAGTACTCGGGGTCCGGCGAATAAATCGCCTTCGGAGCGGAAACACCGCCGCCGACCTTGAACGCTCCCCCTCCCGTGCCGCCGCCGTGACCGGGGCCGTATCCAGCACCTTCGCCGGAACCGACGCCGCCTCCGCTGCCGGAGCCAATGCCGCTGCCATAGCCCGTTCCATTCGAAGCCACGGTCGGCAGGTGCGACATCGGATCGCCGAAGTCGGGCATGTTCGGCTGCTGCAGTTTAACTTCTGGGGGAACCAGAATCGCGGGATCAACTTCGAGTTTCGGATTCGGGTTGCGCACTACTGCCGCAGGTGGAGCGAGCGGTTGCATGGACTGCTTGGGCAAGCGGCCCTGCGAGGCCTGAAGCTTGTCGCGATCGCCGCCACCGCCGCCACCGCCGCTCTGGGTCTTCGAAGGCTGCAGAACGGGAAGATCTCCGGGATCGAGCAAGATGACGGTTGCGGTTGGCTTGGCCGGGATTATCCTGCGTCCCCAAAGTGCAACGGCGATGATAATGGCCACGCCGAGCACGTGGACGGCGGTCGAGCCAGCGACTCCACCTCTCTTATAGTTATAGAAGCCCCAGATGTCGCGCACCGGGACGGGCTTCGAGGTCAGGACCAGCGGAGGAAGTCTTTTGGGGAAGAAGAAGTCGTCAATATTGCGGAACAGGGATTTCCAGATGGGCTCGTCCAGAGTCTGATTGTGCAGGAGAAGATGCAGCTCGGGCTCTGGGCCGAGCGCTTGCGGATTCAGCGGTGTTTCAAATTCTGCCATATTTTCCCGAGCAGCAACCCCGAATTCGTGGTCTGGAAGCCGCTCACTTAGATGCGCGAGCGCTCCTTAAAGGTCGCCTTCAAAAGGGGACGAGCTTTGTTCAAAAGTGACGAAGCTTGCCCTCCACTGTTCCCCAATCAGTTTAGATGCGTGCAGGCAGCGATCTACGGAAAATTGTACACGCTTTTTCCAAAGGAGAAACAGTACTTTTTGAATTCGTTCCGAGATTGGCATCTCCGATAGACGTGTCCTTCCGCGCTCCCTATATAATGAAAAGATTCAATCAGTTGGGAGAACCTTGCGAGTGCCGACGGACCTGAAATCCACCATCAATTTGCCCAAGACCGGCTTCCCCATGAAGGCGGGGCTGCCCCAGAATGAGCCCAAAATACTGGCTCGGTGGGAGGAGCAGCGGATCTACGACCGTATTCGCGAAGTGCGTAAGGGCGCGCCAACCTACGTGCTGCATGATGGACCTCCGTACGCCAACGGGCCCATCCATCTGGGCACGGCGATGAATAAATGCCTGAAGGACTTCATCGTGAAGTCGAAGAACATGGCGGGGTTCGATTCGCCGTACGTTCCGGGCTGGGACTGCCACGGGCTGCCCATCGAAATTAAAGTCGATCAGATGCTGGGCGGCAAGAAACTGCAGATGGCTGCGGTCGATGTGCGCAGCGAATGCCGGAAGTACGCCGAAAAATTCCTGGATTTGCAGCGGTCGCAGTTCAAGCGTATCGGCGTGTTCGGACGGTTCGACCAGCCCTATTCGACGATGACGCCGCAGTATGAAGCGGCGGTGCTCGGCATTCTTTATCGATTTCTGGAAAACGACTTCGTCTACAAGGGATTGCGTTCGGTGTACTGGTGCGTGTTTGACGAAACGGCATTGGCGGAAGCTGAAGTCGAATACGAGAATCACACCAGCCCGACGGTGTGGGTGAAGTATGCGTTTGCCGGCGACCCGGCTTCGCTCGATTCGACGCTGCGGGGCAAGAAAGTTTCTACCATTATCTGGACCACGACCCCGTGGACGCTGCCAGCGTCGATGGCGGTCGCGTTTCATCCGGACGAAGAATATGTGGCGCTTGAGACCGGCGACGACGTTTTCATAGTCGGGGCGCGGCTTGCGGCCGTGGTGCAGGAGAAGACGGGGCTGCAATCGGCGCGCGAGATCGCGCGCTTTCCTGGGCGCAAGCTGGAATATGCCGACTTCCGGCACCCGTTTCTGGATCGCAAAGTTGTCGGCGTGCTGGCCGACTACGTCACCATGGACCAGGGTACGGGCGTGGTGCATACGGCTCCCGCGCACGGCGCCGAAGACTTTGCCACCGGCCAGCGATACAAGATCGATCCAACCTGCAACGTGGATAAAGCGGGCATCATGCGCAACGGGCTGCCAGAGTATGAGGGCAAGCGGGTGTTCGATGCCAATGCTCCTATCGTTGAACTGTTGAAGGCGCGCGGCGTGCTGATGCATTCCGAAAAGATGGAGCATTCGTATCCGCATTGCTGGCGCTGTCACAACCCGGTGATTTTCCGGGCGACCGAGCAGTGGTTCATCGGCATGGACACGCCCATGAAACGGTCGCCGACGGGGGAAAACACGAGCGGCGAAACCATGCGCAGCCGCACGCTGGCCGAGATCGCGAAAGTGAAGTGGGATCCGGCGTGGGGCGAAGAGCGCATCTCGAACATGATCGCTACACGCCCGGACTGGTGCATCTCACGGCAACGGGTGTGGGGCGTGCCGATCGCGGTGTTTCTGTGCGTCAACTGCGGCAAGCCGGTGAATTACCCTCATATAAATCGCAAGGTGGTGCAGTTCGTCTCGCAGCACGGCGCCGATGCCTGGTACACGCCGGAGGCGGACGCGATTCTTGCGGATTTCCAAAATGGCGGCCATAAGTGTGCGCATTGCGGGGAAACCAAGTTCAAAAAAGAAACCGACATTCTTGACGTGTGGTTCGAGTCGGGATCGAGCCATGCCGCTGTGCTTGGCCACGAGCCTAATCTGCCATGGCCCGCCGATCTTTATCTGGAAGGCGGCGACCAGCACCGCGGATGGTTCCACTCTTCTCTGCTCTGCGCCATCGGCTATGAAGGCAGCGCTCCGTATCGCATGGTCGCGACCAGCGGATGGACGCTCGACGAGCAGGGCCGCGCCCAGCACAAACATCTTGGCAATACGGTCGATCCAGTCGAGATCGCGGATACGCTGGGCGGCGAAATCGTGCGCATGTGGGTCGCTTCGGTCGACTTCCGTGAAGATGTAGCTTGCTCTCCGCAGATCATGCAGCGGGTTGCGGGAATCTATCGCGACATTCGTAATACATTCCGCTTCATTCTTGGGAATCTCGACGGATTTGATCCGGTGAAGGATGCGGTTGCGTTCGAGGACTTGCAGCCGCTGGATCAGTACATGCTGCGGCAGGCGGTGGAAGTGTCGGCGGATGTACAGCGCTCGTATGAAGAGTTCGCGTTTCACAAGATCTATCACCGCATCAATAATTTCTGCGGCGTGGAACTGAGCGCTTTCTATTTCGACGTGTTGAAAGACCGGCTCTACACTTCGGCGCGCCGATCGGTGTCGCGGCGAGCGGCGCAGACGGTTATCTGGCGCATTGGAGAAGCGCTGGTGCGGTTGCTGGCGCCGATCATGAGTTTTACTTGCGAGGAAGTCTGGCAGTATTTGCCGCCGGTCGCGGGGAGACTGGAGAGCGTGCATCTGACGACGTTTCCGGAGGCGGCGGAAATTTTGGGTGCCAGCGAGGCTGCGGCCGCGGCCGATCCTCGACAAGCGGAAGACTGGAAGACGGTGCGGGGCGTGCGCGAAGCGGTGCTGAAGGCGCTGGAAGAGGCGCGCAACCAGAAACTGATCGGAGGCAATCTGCAGGCGCAGGTTACCTTGACCGCGGTTGATCCGGTGTTCTCAGTGCTGGAGCGCTTCAAGAACGACTTGCGCTACTTTTTTATCGTGTCGGATGTCGAAATAAGAAAGGGATCGGGGAACGGCGACTCGCTAGTTGTGGTCGAGGTGGGCAAAGCTCCGGGACTGAAGTGCGAGCGCTGCTGGAATTTTTCAACCCACGTGGGCGAGGACAAGAACTATCCGACGGTGTGCGAGCGCTGCAGCGCCGTGCTGAAAGAAATTGGGGGAGCGTGACGGCGGCTTCCGCAAACGCGATGAGCTATCGCTGCGAGCCAGTGATGAGAGTTGGGGAGTGGTACACCAGCGACACATCTCATGAATTGGAGAGATGGTTATAGAGTTGCCTTATGCGTAAATATCATTTTCTGATCGCGCTGTTTGTCGTCGCTCTCGATCGCGTCACCAAATCGACGATCGCGCACCGGCTTTCCTTGCACGACAGCATTCCCGTTATTCCTGGATTTTTTCGCATCATCCACGCCGAAAACCCGGGAGCTGCGTTTGGCATTTTTGCGGATTCTCCCTCGGAATGGAAAGTCGGGCTGCTGATTGTGTTTTCGGTGATTGCGCTGCTCATCGTCTCGCTGCTGCTATGGAAGAACAGCCATACCCTGACCTCGACGGGAATCGGGCTGGCGCTGATTCTGGGCGGCGCGGTCGGCAATCTCTGGGACCGCCTGGTGAGCCGGCATGTGGTGGATTTTCTGCTCTTCTATATAGGGCCACACCAGTGGCCGGCGTTCAATGTGGCGGACAGCGCGATTGTGGTGGGAGCGGGGCTGCTGGTATTTGAGATCGTGTTTACCAAGTCGCCCAGCCAACAGTCGGCCTAGGTTTTGGGTATGAGGAATCCATACCAGATGAGTTCCCGGATTTCCGGCAAATGTTTGGCAATGACATCGGGCGACGCCAGATGTTCTTCGTGAGATAGAAGTTCGAACAGCTGCCGGAGGGTACGAGCCCCGTCCATAAGAGCGACTAACCTCAGGAGCAGCGGGCTCGCCTCGGTGTAACAATATTTCAGTCCCCGGTAACGGTTAAGCTCGGATTCGGTAACCTCCCAGTGACCGTTCTCCAATTGCGCCTTCTGAATCATCCCGACGTCAGGCGAAACCATGAGTGTTTCTTCCAAGAGGAGGGCATCGCTTTTGTTGTTAAGGTGGGTCCGAATGTCGAAAAGCGCGGAGACACTCTCTCCGTAGGGTTCGGATTGATCCGCTGGCGCTTCATCAAACCACAGAAAATTGGGACGAGTGCTGCAGCGCCTCATGGTGAGCATACCGGTGCCGATGCTCTTGACCTTTCGCTCCTGGAAATAGCGGACGCCTTCCCGGTATAACGCTTCCGTGTCAATCTTCTGTATCTCCTTCTCCTTTTCGCCGGGTAGCCACTCCATCTCTTTTTCTTCCGCCAGCCACTCTCTCACGTACATTTCTGGGGCTTGAGAGAGCATCCGCATCCCCCAGACATCGCAGTCTATACCCGAAAAAGATCTGGTAAGTTTGGCGCTCCAGTCTTCCCCATCGAGTTCGAACCATTCAAACATCATGTGAAAGTAGCCGTCTTCGTTTAGCAACTGCGAGGCTTCCCGCGCCAGGTTGACGCAGAATTCATCGCCTTCCTGGCCTGAGTGTTTAAACATGATTCGGCTTGAGAGGACACTCGGAACGGGGCAGATCATAAAAGGCGGATTGCACACGATCAGGTCGAATCGCTGGTCGCGGACGGGCGCAGTGAGACTACCTTCGAGGCAGGTGACATTTCGGAGTCCATTCCATCGGCAGTTGAAATCGGCAAACTTTACTGCCGTCGGGTTGAGGTCAACGGCGTAAACGTGTTGGCTATGTTGCGCCAGCAGGGCGGCCAGGAAACCACACCCTGTGCCCAGGTCGAGACTGGCGCGCGCGGGACGGCGAACCATGAGATGCGCGACCGCTAGAGAAGAGCCCGAGATTTGCATCAGGGCGTTCTCCGGTTGATTATCGAGCTTATCGATTGCGAAAAAAAGATCCTGATAGGGCTGAATCACCACATTGGCGCGGACATTTTCTCCGTCCATGCGAATGAAGTCAGCGTCCGCCAGTTCCTCGATGGCCAGCGGATGAAGTGCCTTGCGAGCACTCTCTGTTGCAACGGTTTCCTTGAAATGGAAAAGGCGGAGTAAGGCATTCAGTTCGTTTGGTGGCGCCGATTCGTCCGGAAGTGGCAGCGCCACATCGCCAAACGTGGGAGCGATTCCCGCTTCGCAATAGCCTCTCTCTTTTAAGATCTGTCTGAGCTGTTGGAGGGCGCTGGAATCAGGGTCGAGCCGAGATTTCAGAGCTTCCATTATCACTCCTCAAATGAGATGAGGCTGCGGTTTGTCGCAGCCTCATCCATATTCCCCGAATCGTGTTTCGCTTTACTTTTTCTTGAATGCCGTAAGGTTGAACGCGGACGCCCTCTTTTTCTTCATGGACTGCGCCGTGAGCGAGTTTGCCTTCAGCTGGCTGGTTTCTGCGACTTCGGCCGGCTGGCTTGCAATCAACGCCTTCCTTACAGCAACCCGTTTACCGATCAACGACTTTTTCTGGATCGACATGGTTGCCACCCTTTCTTTGTGTTGCCGCATTGCAAACTGAACTGCGGATGACTTTAATAATGGCGGAGACTACGACCAGCCCGTAGCCTCCCTAAACAGCTATTTCTTCCGTTTCATGGTGTGAACCGCGAGAGCGCCCGCCCTCTTGGCCGTCTTCTTAAAGGACCGCATTTGGAGCGCGTTCGCGGTGAGAGTCTTCGACTGGCCAATGGCCCCGGTCTCGACGGGTTTGGTTGTGTCTTTCTTTTCCGCTGGCCTGGTGCTGATCAACGACTTGGTCTGAACTGGCATGGTGGTTGTCCCTTCTGTGCGCTTGAGCGCTGGATACTCCTGAATTCTATTTCCCCTGGGTTCGACCCCACGTTCGCTAATGTAAGAGCACGCCCCATGCCAAAAATGGCGGCCTACCCCCCAACAAGACAAACATGCTGAGTTTTCATAATCTTGCGCCTGTTGTGGGAGCGTTGCCACTTTCGTTCGGGAAGGATTCGACCTCGAAGAGATTAAACTTTCATCTACGAGCATAAATGTTTAATCTAGACTTCCGCTTCTACTCCCTGCCGCTTTCCGCTGCCCGCTACAATGCTTCTGGAATCCGTTTTCGTCCAGGCCTACGCCTACCATGATCGAACCCACAGAGAAGCCATCCGCGTATATCGAAGTTACGCCCGCTAGGCCGGAGCAAGAATCGATCCTGGCTAATCTGCTTGAGCTGTACGCACACGATTTCAGCGAGTTCCACGATTTGCAGATAGGGGCGGACGGAAGGTTCGGCTACAAGTGCCTTCCGCTTTATTGGAGTGAGCCCGGCCGACATCCGTTTCTTGTCTGGGTGGAAGGCAGATTGGCGGGCTTGGCTTTAGTGAAGAGAGGGTCGGAGGTCTCTGGCAGTAAGACGGTCTGGGATATGGCGGAGTTTTTTGTTCTACGTGCATATCGGAGGCGCGGAATTGGGACTCGCATGGCGCATGACGTGTGGAGGCGGTTTCCGGGCCGGTGGGAAGTTCGCGTGATGCAGTCGAATGTCTCGGCGCACCACTTTTGGGCGCATGCCATCTCCATCTTTACCGGTGAGGCGATCCAAGTGGTTCGGGTGGAGCACGATGGCGAGTGCTGGAGCCTCTTCTCATTTGAATCCCCGGGCGTGGCGACGAGATAAGGGATGAGGAAGGAATGTTCCGGCTACTGCAGCTTCTCGGTAATGGAGCTACCTAAAAAAGGGGTATTGGCGAGTATCGCCATTGTCAACCGCAACCCGGTTTTCGTTTGCGGTAACATGGTTGGGGTTGCCAATATGGAACGGGCGATGATCTGGATCGGGGGCGACGACAAGGGCTGGGGCTGCTCGAATTGCCGCTGGAAATACCCCGTCCCCACTCTGCTGGGTGGAGAAGAGGCCAAGAGTGCTTACGACCGCCTGGCCGCGGGGAAGTTTCGCGACCACAAGTGCGAGGCCGGAATCACTGTTTTTGCGGCGGAACCGGAAGCAAGGGAGGCCAGCGCTTCTTTCTCAGATCGTGCCCGGAAGCTCATCAAGGGCGGATACAAACCGAAGGTTGCGGTCGAGATCGTGCTTCATGAAATGGAATTCGAACAAGGCAACAATCCGAAGATGATGCAGAAGGCGCGGGCTGATGCCGAGGACTTCCTTATGCGCGTCGGCAAGGGCCTCATCTGAAGTGGGATTGGCGCCCGGTTGCACTCCGTTGGTGAGTCCGCTACGGCGTTCCGTAGAGCTGGCGGTACACACTCGCATTGCGCAAGATAGCTTGCACGTATTCGCGGGTTTCGGTGAAGGGGATGGACTCGACGAACTCCTGCGGATCGCGGTAGTGACCCTGTCCCAGCCAGTCGCCTACACGGTCGGTACCGGCGTTGTAGGCGGCCAACGCGTATTCGAATTGTCCGTTGTACTTGTCGACCATGTCTTTGAAGTAGCGCGTGCCGAGTTCTATGTTCACGGCGGGCGTGAAAAGCTGCGGCGCGCTGTAGCCCTTGAGCTTGACTTGTTTGGCTACGGTTTTCCCTGTTTTCGGCAGAAGCTGCATCAGCCCTACAGCGTTGGCGCGGGAGAGAGCCAGTGCGTTGAATTCAGACTCCTGCCTAATTAGCGACGCGACCAGATAGGGATCGAGGCCGTTGAGCTGCGAATATTTGCGCAGATCGGTCCAATAGGCTTTGGGAAAAAGCGCTTCCCAGTAAGGGCGCGGCAGGTCGGGAATGTCGACGGCGAAATAGTTCGGCGTGGTGTGCTTCATGATCTCGATGCCGCGATCGTAGCGGCCGCCGTCCTGATACACGCGTGCCATTTCGGGTGGCGCCCAGGTTCCATCTTCCTGGCTGGCGACGGCTTGCAACTCGCGCACCGCCGCATCGGCTAGCGCTCCGTTCGAGAGCAGACGCGCCCGTGCGACGCGCAGGTTGTCATCGGGAGGATCGCTTGCGGCAATTTTTCTGGCGTTGGTAAGCGGAGCAACGCGGTCGAGAAGATCGTAGTGGACCAGGTCTTCCTTCAGCGACGCTTCCTTTGCCGGGCCCTCTTTTGGCGATGCGTCACCCGCGCTCGGCAAGCCTTGCAAACGCTGGCGGCCTAGCCCCGCATAATAGTAGTTGCGAAAACGATCGGCGAGTTTCTGATAAAACGCCCGCGCCATTGCCGTGTTGCCTTCTTCTTCGGCGAGGCGGGCGCGCCAATACAGGGCGTTCGGAATTTCCGCGGAATCGGGATAGAGCGTGATTTGCTGTTCGAATTCTTGCCGCGCCACATCGGTTTTCCCTTGCCGGAAGGTCAGCCACGCGGCCTTCCAGTGCGCGGAGGATGCGTGCGCTCCATTCGGAAAGCGCTGCTGCAACTCGCGGAAGTAATCGATGGCGCGGTCATAGTCGCGCTTCAGCAGATACATGTTTCCGGCCGAAAGCAGCGCCTGTTCGAGCCACGGGCTCGAAGGACCAAATTGCCGTAGTTCGTCCAAGGTGTGTTGCACGGCCTCTTCATCGCTGTTAGAACGCGCAGACTCACTCAGCAGGTAGAGACGCTGGGCTTCGGCGTCGCCACTCTGCGTGCCCATCGTGGTCAAAATGTGGCGGGCTTCGTTGGAACTGCTGCCGCCGTTTTTTTCCAGCGCTCCCGCCAGCGCCAACTGCAGTTCGGGGCGGTCGGCTGGACTGACTTCCGCGATCAGATCGTGATAATCATGAGCCGCGTCACTGTAGCGCTTGGCCTTGAACAGCAGATCGGCGCGCGTACGGCGTTCGGCTAGGGAGCCGGAGATTCCCAGCTTGCGTAATTCCACTCCTGCAATATCGGCTTCGAAACTGTTGGGAAGGTTAAAGTAAATGTTGCGGAAGGCGCTTGCCGCCTTCTCATTGTCGCCGGCGGCTTCGTAGGCGCGGCCGATGGCGAGTTCAATGTCGCTGCGCACCGGAGCACGGTCTTTTTCCAACTGAGCCACTGCCTCCTGCGCGCGGCCTTCCTGGAGAAGCGCGCTGGCATAGACGAGGTGGGCATCGCGGATCAGAAGTGAGTCGGGAAAGTTCTTGCTGAAATCGGCTAGCGTGGAAAGCGCCTCGGCGTTGTGTGACGTTTTCAGGTAGGCGTCGCCCAGGTAGTAGGCAACGTAGTCTCCTAGTTCGCTGGCGCCGGCTTTGGCGCGGTTGAAGGGGTCGATGGCCCTGGTATAGTCGTGATCGAGGGCGCGGGCATAGCCGATGACCAGCCAGGCTAGTGCTCCGGCGTCGGCATCCTCTTTGACGTGACGGCGCGCGTAGGCTTCGACTCCGGCGTAGGCGGTGGGAGTGCGATCCTGCAGCAACTGCTGCGCCATGGGGCGAAGGCTGGCCGAGGCGACAAAGGCCTGCCGTACGCGGCGCACGCGCGGAGATATGGGTTTGCGCTTCTTGTTAGTAGCGACATTGTGTGTGCTGGGGGAAGCGGCGGTCCTTTTCTTGGCCGGCGTGCTCTTAGCCGACGCGCTCTTGGCTGGAGCTGGGGTCGACGTCGTGCTTTTCGACTCCGTGCCTTGAGCGGGTGCGCTCGTGACGCCAGACGGGGCTGGCGCCGTCTCTATGGATGGCTGGGATTGGGCGACTGCAGGCTGCGAGAAACCGAGCCAGAGCAGGGAGAAAATTCCGGCGAAAACCGCGACTGCAAAACGGCGCACTCAAACCCTACCTACTGCCGAAAGTTGGCACCCATGATGGAGAGATCGTCTTCTGCGAGACTTCGTACTATCTCATTTTGAAAGTAATTGCCGGAAGCGGCTACCGTGTTGCCGTAACGTTTCTGGTACGTGGCCCGGCTTTTTTCGATCGCCTCTTTCAGACGATCATAGAGATCTTTATTCTTCCGGCCTTCCGCAACCTTGGCTTGATTATAGAGTTTAACCTCGTCGACCAGGAGGCGGGCAAAGCGCTGGGCTTTGCGGTGAACGTCTTGATCCTCGGGCGACATGGAGGAAGCCGGGGCTTCCGGGGTTGCATCGGGCGCTGCCTTGGGCATCGTTTCCGCGTGGGCACGACCGATAGGCAGCGGCTCGGCGAGCGCAGGAGCCTCAGTTGCCGCGCTGGCCACCGGCGCCGAAGCCGACGCTGCTGCCGCCTTGGCGTGGCCTGGAGCATGCGAGGCGAAAGGATCGTTGAAAGCTGGCGCCGCCTGCACTGGCGGCTGCGATGGGAGCGCCGAGGCGACGCTCTGGCTGTCGGCGTTCGCCTGGGCTTGTTTGCGGAGCGAGCTGACCTCGAGCCACGCGCTGGTGGAAAGCACGAGCAGTTCGAGCGAGCCCGCATCGAGCAAACCAGCCGCATCGGTCCCGGCGTCGGCATAGACGAGCGCGGCAACTTTGTCTTTCAAAATCAACGGGAGAATGCGGCCATCTCCGTTAGCTGGCTTCCCAAAATCCCGCAGGAAGCGCGAGTCCATGTCGGCAACCGGTGCGCTCGCTACCACGCGGTCGCCGATGGCGTGAGTTACGGCGGGCGCTTTCCCATCGAGCTGGAAATCTTTTACCCCGTCGCTATTGGCGAAGCCGCGGGCTTGCCATCCGGTGGCATGGCTTCCCTTTACGACAAAAAGCGCGACTCGGGCGGCATAGCGGGCCGTGGTATCGAGCAGGGCGCGCAGAATCTCCCGTTGCGAGGAGCCCAACTGGATTTCGGCGACGGCTCGCGCCAGATCTGCCAGACCGGACGCAGGAGTTGCATTGTCGGTGGTCGACTTGGCCGCCGCAGGTTGGGCGGCAATCTCTTCCATCACCTGGCGGACGATCTCGGTACGAAGTTGGGCCGCATGGCTGTCCAAAACCTGGCCAACCACTCGTTCCACAATTGGTTCAATCCAACCGTGCTCCTTCATTCGTGCTCCGAGGCGAATCTAATTAGCAAAGCTCTCCGGGGGGAAGAAAGGCGTAAGCCCTTCTAACCTTTTATTATATGGCCGCTTGCGGGCGTTCTCGGGAAACCTTGGTACCTGCCCTTCTGGGTACCTGAGGCACTCGATCGCCAGGAAGGGCCAATGATCGCTCTCACATCTCGAAAAGCCCAGGACGTAGGGCACCCGTTTCCGGCGCGCGTCAAAACGTCAAAACGACACAGCGGAAAACCCAGCCACCAAGTACAATAGCATTGGGGCATCAGTAGCGCTGTCGGAAAAAACTGCATCAAGTTACGAATGAGTACCATCCAACCCAACATAGAGCAACCGGTCAGCGAAGAAATGCAGCTGGTCCGGCGGGCCAAGCGCGGCGACGATCAAGCGTTTGAAGAATTGGTGCGGCGCTATGATCGCAACGTTTTCCGCATCGCACAGCACATTACGCAGAATCGCGAGGACGCTGAAGACGTGGTTCAGGAAGCGTTCCTCAAGGCGTATGGGAACCTGGCGAAGTTCCAGGAACAGTCCAAGTTTTACACCTGGCTGGTGCGGATTGCGGTTAACGAAGCGCTGATGAAGTTGCGCCGGAGAAAACCGGAACGCACGGTTTCTCTGGACGAAGAAGTAAAAACTGAGGATGACTCGCTGCCCCGTGAGGTTGCGGATTGGAGCCCCAATCCCGAACAGATGTACAACCAGGCGGAGTTGCGGGACATTCTGACGCGCACCATTCAGGGATTGCCGTCGGGATTCCGGACGGTGTTCGTGCTCCGTGACGTGGAAGGCCTCTCGACGGAAGAGACGGCCGAAGCGCTGGAGTTGAGCATTCCGGCGGTGAAGTCGCGGTTGCTGCGGGCGCGGCTGCAATTGCGCGAGCGGCTGAGCCGATTCTTTCAGAAAAAGGCGAGTGGAGATGGCGACCAGTGAAGTGTTCTGAATTTCTAAACGAGCTGACCAATTACCTCGATGGCGCGCTGGACGCCCGGACCAAGTCCGAACTCGACGAGCACCTGGCGTGGTGCCACAACTGCTACGTGGTCTGTGATACCACTCGCAAGACGATCGAAATCTACCGCGACTCGGAACTATACGAGTTGCCTGACGATTTGCGCACGCGGCTCCGGTCGGCCATCATGAGCAAGTGTTCAGCGCACAAGAAGGCCGACCCGCCGAGCAGTTGAAGGCCGAACCTGCTTCTCTTGTCTTCTTTTGGTCCTCGTGTTCTTCCATCCTCTTTGTTCCCTTGTCTCTCGAGCGGTGCGTGCAAGTATTTGATTCCGATGCACCTATGTGGAGTACCTGCTGTGTCATAAGTGCGCAGAACCTTTTCCGTGGAGCTCGAATCTAAGTATGTAGAGCTCGTCCTAACTAGCCAGGCGAATGGGATGGGCCACGGTTGTCGCTTTTAATTCTGTGGAGGTTACCCGATGTTTTCGAAGTTGATGGACGCCTTGTTTGGCTGCCGGCACGCTCGCTATAGTTTTCCCATCACGGTGCGCGCTGGTTCCAGTCGCTACCCGAAGGCGCGGCGCACGGGCACCTACGTCGCCTGCCTGGATTGCGGCAAGGAGTTCCGCTACGACTGGCAGGAAATGAAGATCGTGGGATCGCAGTCCAGAGAAATCGCACACTCTTTGGTTACGAAGGAAGCCGCGTAAGATTCGCCGTTCTCTGACGGCGCATGCTTAGGGCATTTCGCGGGCCAAAACTGAACATTCTTCCCGAGCCTCCCGCAATTCCCGCTCCGCGCTTTCCCGTTTTGGGTCAACCCGCTCTGAAATTTCACTAACTCCCCGGCCTCCGGCGAGCGCATAATTGAGTTGGCGCCGACCCGCAGAGCATGCTTCGGCCCTTGAGAAGCATTCCCGCACGCGGTCGGACGGGAGGTGTTTGTGCCTCTTTCCATGCTTCGGGAATTCCTGGATCGCAACCGCATTCAATACCTGGTGATCTCTCATTCGGTGGCCTACACGGCCCAGGGGATTGCCGCCCTTACCCACACGCCGGGAAAAGAGCTGGCGAAAACTGTTATGGTCATGGTCGATGGACGTCTGGCCATGGCGGTGGTGCCGGCTTCGTTCCGGGTGGACCTGTACCGTCTTAAGAAATATTTGGGGGCTGATTCAGTAGAACTGGCCACCGAGCTCGAATTTCGCGGTCGCTTCCCGGATTGCGAGACCGGGTCCATGCCACCCTTCGGCAATCTCTACGGAATGGACGTCTTCGTGGATCAGACTCTGGCCGAGGATAAGGAAATCGCCTTCAACGCCGGTTCGCACCGCGAACTGGTGCGGATGCGATTTGCCGACTTCCGCGACTTGGTGAAGCCGGCAATCATCCCGCTGGTGGCGGGTAGAGCTCATACTCACGCGGCTTGAGTGCTGCGGAGCAGTCGTTGGTCGTTAGTCGGTCGTCGTTAGGTTTGGAACTCGGGCGTTGTTCGCGAACGACCAACGACCTTCGACCAACGACCGTTGCCCAAGCTGCCAAGCCGGCGGACGTTTGGGCAAAGTGGGACATTCCTGTTTTTTTCATACAATCTTCACAAATCGCTGTGTTAGATTTGCCCTTCTCACATCAATTCGAAATCTCCTGGAGGAAACTGAATTGGGCAAGGACATGGTCCCCAAGAAAATCTTCTTCACCAAAGGTGTCGGGAAACATCGGGAACGCCTCACCTCTTTCGAACTCGCTTTGCGCGACGCCGGCATCGCGGCGCAAAATCTGGTGCGTGTCTCTTCGATTTTTCCGCCCAATTGCAAGCTGGTCCCGCGCTCGCAGGGACTCACCTTTCTTTCTCCCGGAGAAGTAGTGTTCGCGGTGGTTGCCGAAAACTCCACCCATGAGCCGCACCGGCTGCTGGCCTCTTCGATCGGCGTCGCCATTCCTGCCGATCGCAACACCTACGGATATCTGAGCGAGCACCACTCGTTCGGTGAGACCGAGGACGCCGCCGGAGATTACGCCGAAGAACTCGCCGCCGAAATGCTGGCCACTACGCTGAACGTGGAGTTTGATTCCGACCGATCGTGGGACGAGAAAAAAGAGATCTATCGCATCTCTAACAAAATCGTCCGCACGGCCAACGTGACCCAATCGGCGGTGGGCGATAAGCGCGGGCTGTGGACCACGGTGATCGCGTCGGCCGTGTTGATTTTTGATTGAATACACCCAGTGTTTGCGGTTGTCTTGGAGCGGGTTTTCTCTTACGCTAAAGTGTTGCGGCAAGAAAGCGAACACGGGAGGAAGACCGCCATGAAAATCAGTCTCACGCCAGAACAAGAGCGGCGGGTTCAGGCCGTCATGAGTCGCGGTGCTTATCAGTCGGTTGAGGAGGTTGTGGAGGCAGCCTTGGCCGCCGTCGAACAGCGTGCCCTACCGGGTTTTGCGGGAACACCCGCGGAACTTGACGCCCTGCTTTCGGAAGGACTGGCGTCAAAGGAGCTAACGGAAACTGAATTTTGGAGTTCGGTAGGCAAGCAGACAGACGCCTTGCTGGCCGAGCGTAAGACCGGCTTGCGTTCGTGAAGGTTCTTTTTCGGCAGGCCGCCGCCGACGATGTTGTTCGCCAGTTTCGGTATTACCTCGTAGATCAGCATGTTCCGGAGGTCGCGGATCGTTTTAGGGAAGCCCTCCGGCACACCGTAGAATCATTGCGTCAACATCCTCTGGTCGGAGCTCGTTATGAATTGGGCAACCCGCAGCTTCATAACCTACGCTCATGGCCGGTCGCCGGATTTGAGGCGATTCGAATTTACTATCTTCTAGACGATAGTGCCCTCCACGTTATTCGCGTTCTGCACGGGAAACGGGATCTAAAGCCAATTCTCGAACGCGAGTAAGAAGATCACAGGGTCCGGAGAAACGAAGGAGTCGCCGACTAGATCAAGACTTGCCGACTGCTCACGGAAGTGCAATCGTCTTCTTCACTGCCGGCTTCTTCTGCAGCCTCTCCAGTACGGCCGCAACGATCAGCGGCAGTCCCACTGTCGCATCCACAAATACTTCGCCAAACTTCCCGCCTTCGGCTGGAGGCACAAACTTTCCCCACGAAACCGCCTCGCTGTAGGGACTGCCCGAAAGCCCGCCCCAGTAGACGGGTTCCGGACAAATGCGCAGTCCGTAGTGATAACGCTTGAGCGGCAGGTCTTCCCCGCCCCGGCGGTGGCGCAATTCGATGAACGGCCCGAACTGCTGTGACCAGTTGCGCGGAACGCCTCCGCCGATGGTGAAGATTCCCAGCCGCTTCTGACTTAACAGGGTCGCGGCAAAGTGCTCCAAATCTTCGAACGGATCGAAGCGGAAGCGTGCCTTCCCTTTCTTGTCGCGCTCACGATTGGTCAAGGCATAATCGAGGCCTAATTCGGAATCGGAGAACGCCGGGACAAAGACAGGAACATTTCTTTCATAGGCGGATTTCAGGATGCCGCGTTCGCCTTTTGCGCGCTTTGCCAGATGTGCGCCAATCGCCCGGTTCAACTTGTACGAGCACATTACTTCATCCGAGTCCCAGCCGCCGAATACCGCCGCCATGACGCGCTCCACGTCGTCGAGGTTCTGTTCGGGTTCGAGCGTGTCATAGACGCGGTTGTACCCGGCCTCGTAGAGTTCCTCGTCGCTGAGGTCGGGATTATGCCGGAAATGAGCGCGCCCGGTCGCTTCGACCAGGCCGTGCGCCATGAGGGCTCCGGTGGACACAATGGCATTCACGATGCCGCGATCGATCAACTCGGCAATCACCAGGCCTTGCTTGGCCACGGTCATGGCGCCGGCGAGCGTCATAACGACGAAGCAGTCCTGATCGCGGGCCATGGCCTCAAGCACGTCGGCGGCTTCGCCGAGCTGGCGGCCGGTAAAGGCCGTCTTCGACATCGCGCGCACCAGGTCGTCAATGGATTGAATCTTGGCGAGATCGAGCGGCTCCAGGGGAATCAGGCGGTCGGCCACCGGGTCGTGCAACTTGCGGTCGATGCCCGCGCCTTCTTGCTGATGGCTTTCGTTATGATGGCCCTGTTTAGCGACACTTTTCGGCTTCAAGAAATAACCTCCAGAATCAAGACTAATTTTGATTGCAGAAACAATTTACTAGAAGCGAGCGAATTGCGGCGACTTGGTATTGACTCCCGGCACAGTTCTTTACCACAGAGAGCACAGAGGGCACAGGGGAAATCAGCTTTTCCCTGTGCCCTCTGTGTTCCCTGTGGTGAAGACCTTGACTTAATTCATCACCGACGCCATCCGCAGCAAACACTTTGATATCCTAGAGCGCGATCACTCATACGGAGAGACAAGTGCCAGACAAATTCACCGTCGCGCTGATCCAGATGTCGTGCGGCCCCGAGCCGGCCGACAATCTGGCCAAGGCGCTGGATCGCGTTGCGGAGGCGGCACGCAAGGGCGCCGACGTCGTCTGTCTGCCCGAACTGTTCCAGACGCAGTATTTCTGCCAGCGCGAGGACGCGGCTCTGTTCGATCTTGCGGAACCGATCCCCGGCGCAGGCACTGAAAAGCTCGCTGCCGCTGCTAGGAAGAATAAAGTGGTGCTGATCGCGTCGCTATTTGAGAAGCGCGCGCCCGGGGTCTACCACAACACGGCCGCGATCTTTGATGGGCAGGGCGATTTGGATGGGGGGCTCGTCGGTATTTACCGCAAGATGCACATTCCGGATGATCCGCTCTACTACGAAAAATTCTATTTCACTCCGGGCGATCTCGGGTTCAAGGCATTCGACACTTCCGCTGGAAAGCTCGGCACGCTTGTCTGCTGGGACCAGTGGTATCCGGAAGGCGCGCGGCTCACCGCTCTGCAGGGCGCCAGCATTCTTTTTTATCCGACGGCTATCGGATGGCATCCGGCGGAGAAGGCTGAATTCGGCAAAGCGCAACACGACGCCTGGCGCACCATCCAGCGGGCGCACGCGATCGCTAATGGCGTTTATGTCGGCGTGGTGAATCGTGTCGGCTTCGAGACCGGCGATATCCGCGGCAATTCGGTGCCCGGCAAAGGGCTCGAATTCTGGGGCGGGTCGTTTTTCTGCGATCCCTTCGGCCGTGTCCTCGCGGAAGCGTCGCACGACAGGGAAGAAATTCTCCTTGGCGAAGTCGACTTGCATCACCTGGAAGATATTCGCCGCAACTGGCCTTTTCTGCGCGACCGCCGTATCGATAGTTACGCTCCCATCACCAGCCGTATGTTAGACGGAAAGTGACTGGACGAAAAATGCCCCGGCGACAAATTGCTGGCACGCGCGCCAAACTTCTTCCCTCCGCACAGGGATACCGCATGCCCGCCGAGTGGGAGCCGCACGAGTCCACATGGCTGGCCTGGCCGCATTTTCGCGATGACTGGCCGGGAAAGTTCGAGCCGATTCCTTGGGTCTATGCCGAGATTGTCCGCAACCTGGCGCGGCATGAGCGGGTGGACCTGATCGTCAATGACGCGAGCTGGGAAAAGAGAGCGCGTTCGGTGCTTGAAAAGGCGGGGGCGTTTTCCGAAAATGTCCGCTTTCACCGCTGGCACACCGATCGGGTGTGGACTCGCGACTCCGGCTGCATCTTCCTGACGCCTCCTGCCGGCCATCATCATGATCATGCCGATTCCGGTCTGCTGGCGCTGCACTTTCAGTTCAATGCCTGGGCCAAGTATCCGAATTACAAGCTCGACGAGAAAAATGGAGAGCGCATGGCAAAGGCCGCTGGCGCCCGCGTCGTCCAGCCTTTAAGTAAAAAGCACCGCGTTGTACTTGAAGGCGGATCGATTGACGTCAACGGTTGCGGCACTCTGCTCACGACTGAGGAGTGTCTTCTCTCAACCTCCCAACAACGCAACCCGCCGATGGACCGTTCGGCCTATGAGCAGCTTTTCGCCGACTATTTCGGGGTGCAGTCCGTGATCTGGCTCGATAGCGGAATTGCTGGCGATGACACTCACGGCCATGTCGATGACATCACCCGATTCATCGCTCCGAATACTGTGGTTACGATGGTCGAGCAGAACGAGCGGAGCGAAAATTACGCCGCCCTGCACGCGGACCTTGGACGTCTGAAAAACGCGCGCACTTCCGATGGGCAGAAACTTGAGATTGTTGAGATTCCCATGCCGCGTCCTGTCGTGTTCGAAGGGCGCCAGTTGCCTGCCAGCTACGCTAATTTTTATATCGCGAATGGCGCGGTGCTGGTGCCGGTCTTCAACGATCCGAACGATCGTATTGCGCTTAACATTCTGGCGGAAATTTTTCCTGCACGTGAAATCGTACCGATCTACTCCGGCGATCTGATCTGGGGATTCGGCGCGCTGCACTGCATGACGCAGCAGCAACCGGCGGGATGAGGCTCGCCGTGTGAAGCTCGCACGCCGTCGCAAGTTCCTTACCACAGGGAGCACAGAGGAACACTGGGGAAAACCATCTTCATCATTATCATTATCATTTACACTTTTAGCCGTGAACGCCGAGATCATCGCGGTTGGGTCTGAGTTGCTTACTCCCCATCGCCAGGACACCAACTCGCTCTACCTCACCGAAAAGCTCAATGAACTGGGCGTTGAAGTGCGCTTCAAGTGCATTGTGGGCGACGACCTCGAAGGACTGACCGCGGCGGCGAAACTCGCCATGCGGCGTTCGGACATCATTCTTTTTAGTGGCGGCCTCGGCCCGACGGAAGACGACCTGACGCGCGAAGCGGTGGCTGATGCGCTGGGTTTGAAACTGCAACGTGATGCCGAGATCATCGCCAAGCTCGAAGAGCGTTTCGCCAAGCGGGGCATGAAGATGTCGGCCAACAATGCCAAGCAGGCCGACATTTTGACCAGTGCCACGGTGTTGGCGAATCCGCTGGGCACCGCGCCCGGCCAGTGGGTCGGTGGAAAGTATGACGGCCAGGAACGGCTGTTGATGCTGCTCCCGGGCCCTCCTTACGAATTGAAAGCGATGTTTGAAGCGGAATGCATCCCGCGACTGCGCACCCGGATTCCTGTACAGCACATTGCCATGCGCACGCTCAAGATGGCGATGATGCCTGAGTCGCAAGTGGACGCGCGCGTGGCACCGATCTACAAAACTTATGCCGACGTCGAAACCACGATCCTCGCGGGCGGAGGCGAGATTCAACTTCACCTGCGCTGCCGGAAAGATTCGCAAGCGGATGCCGAGGCGCAGGTCGAAGAGCTGGCCGAGAAAATTGAAGACGAACTCGGCGACGCCATTTTCTCTCGCAAAGGTGAAACCATCGAGCAGATCGTCAGCTATCTGCTGCAGATGCGGAGCATGACTCTGGCGGTGGCCGAGTCCTGCACCGGTGGCCTGCTGGCCGAGCGCATTACTTCGCTCAGCGGCAGCTCACGCTATTTTCTGGGCGGCGCCGTGGTGTACTCGAACGCACTGAAAACGCAATTTGCGAACGTCCCTAAGACGCTCATCGACCAGCACGGAGCGGTGAGCCGTGAAGTCGCCTCGGCAATGGCGGAAGGCATCCGCAAGCGCTGTGTCGCGAGCTACGGGGTCGGAATCACGGGCGTCGCTGGGCCGAGCGGTGGAACCGAGCAGAGGCCGGTGGGCCTGGTCTATATCGCGCTTGCGGGGGAAGAAGGCACGCAGGTCGTCGAACGCAATTTCCCCGGCGATAGAAAGCGCATTCGCCAGTTCGCAACCCAGCAGGCGTTGGAGATGATCCGCCGGGCGCTGTTGTGAGGATCTTGTATTAACGTGTGGTGACGGAGCTCCGCCCCGTCTGGACGGGCCAGAGGCCCATCACCACACAACCAGTGTGATGCAAACGTCATGCGAATATTCATCGGCATCGATCTTGATCCTGGCGTTCGCGGCCGGATCTCACGCTTCCTCGAGGGCGTGCAGGAATTTGCGCCCGAGGCACGCTGGATGCATCCGGAATCGCTGCACATCACCTTGAAGTTCATCGGAGAACAATCGCCAGAGCAGGTCGAGGCCATCTCCGAACGTTTGCGGAGGGTCGAGGGCGGCGCCTTTGAAATTCGCGTGGGCGGATACGGATTCTTCCCCACCGCGAAGGCTCCGCGCGTATTCTGGATCGGCATCCAAGCCGGATCGCAACTGGCGGAACTGGCCGAGCACATCGATATGGCTACTGCCGAACTCGGCATTCCGCGCGAAGACCGGCCTTTCACTCCACATCTGACGCTGGCGCGCGCCGGCGCCGGGAGAAGGTCGGGTTCACCGAAACGGCAGAAAAGTGACGGTCCCAATGCAATCTACGCAGTGTTCGAAAAGAGGCTCGCCGCGATGGGCGAACTCGAGTTCGGCGCTATGACGGCGCACGAGTTTATTCTCTATCAGAGTCAGCTTTCACCGGGAGGATCGAAGTATACGAAGCTGCAACGCTTTCCGCTGCAATGATTGTGATTATGATGCCCGAGGGAGGGTCGGACGACGACACCCGGCTCCGCCAGCAAGTTTTGATAGACAAGTGAACATGAATCCCTACCTCATCGCCGCCGTCGTGGGCTACCTGCTGGGGTCCATCCCGTTTGGCTACCTGCTGGTGCGGATTTTTAAAGGTGAGGATGTGCGGGTGAGCGGTAGCGGCAACATTGGCGCGACCAACGTGGCCCGCAAATCGCCTGCACTCGGGGTTGCTACTCTCGTTCTCGACGCTACCAAGGGCCTAGCTGCGGTTTTGGTGGTGCGAGTGATGTTCAGCGGACCGCAACAGCCGCTCATCATGACGACGGCGGCTTTCTTCGCCGTGCTCGGCCATCTGTTTCCCATCTGGCTCAAGTTTCGCGGCGGCAAGGGCGTCGCCACCAGCCTGGGAGCTTTTATCCTGCTTACTCCGAAATCTATTTTGGGCATGGTGGTGCTGTTCTTGATCATCGCCGTCGCCTTCCGCTACGTCTCGCTCGGGTCGGTTGCTGCAGCGGCGGCGTTTCCGCTGCTGGCCTGGGTCCTCCAGGAGTATGAGGACCCCCGACAACTGATTTTTGTCATCCTGGTTTCGGCCCTCGTCATCTGGAAGCACCGCCAAAACATCGGGCGTCTCGCCAGCGGCACGGAATCGAAGTTCGGAACAAATTCAGGAAAAAAGTCAGAAACGCTAGGAGCAACCCGCCGATGAGCCGCATTGCCGTGATTGGAGCAGGCGCCTGGGGCACGGGACTGGCAATCGTCCTGGGCCGACGCGGAAATCACCATGTCCGGCTCTGGGCCAACGAACCGGAAGTTTGCGAGAGCATCGCAACCAGCCGGATCAACGAACAGTTTCTGCCGGGTTTCATTCTGCCAGAATCGATTGAAGCGACCAGCGATCTGAACGCCGCGCTCGATTCCGCGGAGATCGTTGTGAGCGTCATGCCGTCGCAGCACTGTCGAGTTTTATTCGAGCGCATGTCGCCGTCGCTTCGGCCGGAGATGCTTTTTGTGAGCTGCACCAAGGGACTGGAAAACGGAACCCTGCTGCGCATGACGGAAGTGATTGGCGATGTCTTGCGCAGCCGTAAATTCACTCCGCGCTTGGCGGCGCTCAGCGGCCCGTCATTTGCCAAGGAGGTGGCGCGCGGCGATCCGACGGCTGTGACCGTGGCGTCCGTCGAAGGTGAAGTGACGCGCGCCGTGCAGCATGCGTTCAACGATTCACGCTTCCGCGTTTATACCAACGACGACGTGATCGGCGTGGAGTTAGGCGGTGCGCTGAAGAACATTATCGCCATCGCCGCCGGCGTCTGCGATGGCCTTGGGCTTGGCCACAACTCGGTGGCGGCGCTGATCACGCGAGGGCTCGCCGAAGTGGCGCGCCTGGTCGTGGCCTGCGGCGGCCGCCTCGATACCATGGCCGGGCTTGCCGGATTGGGCGATCTGGTTCTGACCTGCACCGGAGATCTCTCGCGCAACCGCAGCGTTGGCGTTGAACTGGGCAAAGGCCGTAAACTGCCCGACATCATTGCCGGCATGCACGGAGCAGTCGCCGAAGGAGTTTTCACCACCAAAGCCGCGGTTGGTTTAGCGCAAAAGAAGAACGTCGAAATGCCGATTACCGCACAAATGTTCGCCATCCTGGAAAACGGCAAGTCACCCCATCAGGCGATCGAAGAGCTCATGACGCGCACCGCGAGGGCCGAAATCTAGGGCTGAAATCTATTAACTGCTAACTGCCGTTGCAGAAACTGAACGCCCGGTGAAGGCTTCCTGTGGCGTGCCATTGGTTGTGCGGAGCGGCTGTCACCGCCGGTTAAGGCAGCATTCGCAGCTCGTGCTCCATCCATTCCAGGTTCGTGCTGTTCGGAAAAGTCGCCTTGAACTCGGGTATGGTCTTGTAGAAAGCGAAGGCCGTGCCCGCTGGAACCGCCGCACGCAGCTTTGCTTTGACTGCCGTGGGTGTGTCAGTCTCGAAGATATTCTGCTGCATTCGGAATTTCTTGGCCTGGATCTTCGGCAGCCAGTCAAGGGTCTCAAGGGTCGCGGCTTTGCTTAAGAACT